>Ga0272443_10001586_pt1 | contig 32325 bp, 25 predicted proteins | sample SSMAcet12_FD_193581 | JGI IMG/M metagenome (GOLD analysis project Ga0272443, IMG submission 193581) | Marine sediment archaeal communities from Little Sippewissett salt marsh, Falmouth, MA, United States - SSM-Acet-12 | ecosystem: Environmental > Aquatic > Marine > Wetlands > Sediment ... | reverse complement strand
CATAAGGCCAACACTATGGCAGTTGAAAAAGGGATCGGGATTGAGCGATTCGATATTGAGGGACGTGTGATCCGTTCGCAATTCGAGGATTTTTACCTGTATAACATCTACTTTCCAAACGGCGGGCAGGAAAATAAGCGGGTCCCGTTCAAATTAGAATTCTATGAGGAATTGCTGAAGATTTGCGATGAACGCCACAAGTCAGGGAAGAAGATCATCATCACGGGCGATTTCAACACCGCCCATAATGAAATTGACCTGGCGAATCCAAAATCCAATCAAAAAAACACCGGATTTTTACCGGAAGAGCGGGTTTGGATCGATAGATACCTCGATCACGGCTTCGTGGACGCCTTCAGGGAGCTCTATCCTGACCAGGAGGTGTATACCTGGTGGACCTACCGGTCCAATGCCAGGGCGAGGGATGTTGGCTGGCGTCTGGATTACTTCCTGGTTTCGGAAGGTCTGATGGATCGGGTAGACGATGTTGTCGTGCATGGCGATATCATGGGGTCGGACCACTGCCCGGTGAGTTTGATATTGAAGGATTGAAAAATTCTTTTCGTTCGGCGAGCAGCATCTTTCTCCGCGCCAGAAAAGTACTTAGAATAAAAATTAAAGTAATTTAATAAGTGATATTATATATTAGTCACGAAGAAAAATTGGAGGGGAAAAAGGATGTTTGATCTAGGTGAATTTTTATTTACACGTATAAAAAAATTGATAATTAATATTATCGATAATAAATTAGAAGCGACTTCTTTATCTTTCTTAGAAAAAAGAAAAATAAAAGGACGTGTTGAAGACTCTACTGCTGAAGTTGTTGGCATTTTACTTCCGTTTCTAAAAGCAGAACATATCTCACAAGAAAAACAAGAGAGATTAATTGATACATGTATTCGAGAATTGACTCCAATAGCAGAAAACTCGTCCGAATTATTCAAAGGTTCTTTGAATGGTCAAAAAATATTTGAAAATTTATACAATAATCAAGGATTTCCTGAAGTTATAGTAGAAGAAGGATTAAATGATATTTATTCATTATTATTTCCCCGAATAGCAACTTTAATATGCAAAATGCCTGAAGCTGTTAATGATTGGGAAAAAGAAGCTTGGGCTGAGAACTTCAATCGCTTTGATGAAATAGTCAGACAATTAGAATCCGTTATTTTGCAGGTTGAGAATATTGCGATTTCTTCAGATCGCGAAGCAGATTCAGTTTTTACTCAATATAAAAAAATGCTAACTCAAAAAATCGGTATCCAATTAGATATTACAGGATTGAGAGCCGACCAACCATATTCGGGTAAGTTTGATGATTATTTTGTTCTTCCTTGTATAAGGCAAGAGGAAAAAGAAAAAAAAGAAAGAAAAGAGACTCCGATTTTTTTAGAAGTAAATGAAGATTATATCAATGAGTTTTTAAATTTTGGAATACTATCAATAATAAAAGGAGTTCCCGGTTCTGGTAAATCTACGTGGACAAAATGGCTGCAGAGAGAAATTTTGAAAAGAAATATAGGGAAAATCGCAGTTAGGGTTGAATTTCGTAAATTAAATGTAAGCAAATTACCTTCAGCGTATGAAATAATCCGAAACTCAGTAAGCTTACAACTTACTGAAGATTTATCAGCTTCAAGAATTAAAAAATGGATAACATCATTTCGAATAGTATTTATACTAGATGGATTTGATGAAATTAAACCTGACAACCGCGATAAATTTATTGAGTGGATAATTGAATTGGAAAGTTTTACAGCAGGTTGCCCAATAATCATTACATCACGTCCACTCACAACTGATCATTTACATTCAGTTAAAGGCGATTGGAGGTATTGGTATATCGAGTCTTTTAATGAAGAAAGAATAATTAAATATATTACTCAATGGTATGCAAACTTCCCAATATTAACTGATTGTGATAGGAATATTGATTCAAAGAATTTGGCAATGGAATGGAGAAAGGATCCAATAATTGGACCATTAACTGGAAATCCTTTATTGTTATCAACCTTACTATTGGTACATCATCTTGATGGAAAATTACCTAATGGGCGAGCAAATCTTTATAAAAGATATGTGGATGGAATGCTTGGGTTATGGGAGGAGAGAAATAAAGTCACTGCAACTGATATTAAACTAACACCAGAAGAGAAGCGGAAAGTGTTACGTGGAATCGCGATTAAACTATTCTTTTCTGATATAGAAGCTATAGAAGAAGATGAATTGAATATCTGGCTTGAAGATTTCCTGCAAGAAAATAATATCAAAGAGTCTGCAACTGATGTATTATCTGTATTACGCGAGCGAACAGGGCTCATTATTGGTCCAGGTATTTATACTTTTGCCCATAAAACAATTATTGAATTCCTGGTTGCTGAAACAGTATTGGAAGGTGTGCATAACGACCTTAACGGAAATAGAATTGATAGATACCGATTGTTAAATCATATTGATGATGATAGGTGGAATGTAGTGATTTTCTTATGGGCTGGATTGTCACCTGCTATTGATGTTACTTCCTTTATCGAATATTCAATAGATAAAAAAAATCTTGGATTAGGATTCGGAATTCTGCTTGATCAATATGACAGAATTGCCGTATTAGATAAGATTAAGATGTTTACAAAGCTCTCGGACCTCGCGTTTTTTATTCCTGAAGGTTTTATAATCTTTACTCCACGTGGTTGTCCAGAAAAATGGTACCCGCAATTTGGTTTTCCTTTATATAATCTTCGGTCAATATCTGGAGATATTTTTCATAATAATCTGGCGAATTTATTACAAAAAGCTATTATTGATAATTCGATTTCTTGGAAAGATTTCTCTTTAGTTAAAGATGATTTCGGTTGGTTATTAGTTTTTTTATTTTCCAGTACACCTTCACATGATTGGGAGACTGTAATAAAAAAATACAAAACATGGATTGAAAGTAATACTGAAGAGATTAATAATAAAATAAATAATGGAAAAAGCTATTACGTTTTTCCAAGTGGATATAGTTCTTTTAATATTGTAAATCCGAGCCCGATGACAGAGAATGATTGGGGTTATTTTATTGCAGAAAGGATGTTTGGAGAATGGAGGTTAATACAAAAACCCGACTTAGTCCCATTCTTTTATAAATTTAAAAAACTATTTCCAAAATTTAATGGGTTTGTGAGTCTATTACTTATTACTGAAATTGTATTAACGGATAAAGAATTTCAGCAAGAAATAACACAAAATTACTTTATTGATCATTTTGAGAAAGTAGCAAAAATAATAATTGATGACAATTTTGAAAAACTTGATAAACAATTTCTTAAAGAAACAACAAATTGGGTAATCTTTAAAAACAATATTAATTATAAAGGTGATATTTTAATGATGTTCAATATAAAATTACAAGAATTATCAAAAATAGACACGTTTAAAGATAATGAGGCTTTAGCTAAATTGTTTGAAATTATAGACAATATGAGACAAGTACGGAAAAATTTGTAAAATATTTCCTTAAAAGAGACAAGATAAAATATTCATTTTCTGATTGTTAAACACACAAAATTATATTGAAGCGATTCAATAAAAAGAATTATTATTTGAGACTATCAGTAGTGAAATTCTTTCCCTATGGGGATAAAGTGAATTTTTGTGGATACCTCTATAGCATAAAATGGACAATTATATTCCCATTGTTCTTCAAATCGGAAGATGAATAACGTTTGTCAATATTCAATTAAAGATAATGAATCCAAGCTAAAGCCTGGACTCCGGCTTTTCCTCGGCCAGATGGTTCGCTAAAATATCAATCCCAAAATTGTTGTGAATCGATTTCAAAACCAACCCAAATTCAGCCGTTTGATTAATCCACCCGTTTCAGTTATTATGGTTAGAAGCGCAAGTTTTAGGAGAAAGTCATGTTGACAACTTATTGGGATTATCAGTACTGGTTTCAGTAAATCTTTTAAGGATTAATAAATCGATTCTTATGGAGGTGAAACATGAGTGATAAAACCCAAAAACAAATGGCGAAGATGGTCGATGCAGTTCAGCCATACTGCGATGAACCCATTATTGCTGCGATAACGTGCAGCCATGCCGGCGCAACGCAGTCAGCAGTATTCGGCGGGAGTGTGAGCGGATTTGGGAAGAAACCCAGCAGCCTTCCCAGTCCAGTCTTCCTTGCCGTGGGGCTGGACACAGTTTATGCTTTCAAATATGTCCCTAAAGGATTTAAATTCAAGATAAAGAGTGAAGCTGCGCGGTGGCGCAGGGATAGTCTTCGCTTGCAAGTCGAGAAGACCAAAACGATGGCGAACTTTGTTCTGAGTACGGCTTCGAGCGAAAGCCACCATCTTGAAGTACCGATTTTGATGGGTGCTGAAGCACTTGCAGATATGTTTTTCAATGCAATAACAAACTCGCGGGACTGATAGAACGATTGATATAAAAGAATCCAGGCTGAAGCCTGGACTCCGAGTTAAATAGATGAGGCTGCCTCTCAATTTCAAGGCAGCCTCAGCAATATCTCCGAAAACTAAATTATCAATCCGGGATCCAGCAGCACAAGACCAGTTCCTTGGCGGCTTTCACTTCATCGCAGCGCCGCACGGGCGTGTCATATGGCGCATTGTGAAGTAGTTCCGGGTTTTCCCTGGCTTCCTTCGCAATCGTCTTCAACGCGGCGGCAAACGCATCCAGCGTTTGCTTGTTCTCTGTCTCCGTCGGCTCGATCATAAGCGCTTCATGCACGATCAAGGGGAAGTAATTTGTGGGCGGATGGAAACCGTAATCAATCAATCGTTTGCTGATATCCAGGGCGTGAATCTCCGGGACATCCTCCCAGGTGCCTTCCACCACGAATTCATGCATGCAGGTCCTGTCATAGGGGAGCGGATAATCCTTTTTCACCTTTGCCATCAGGTAATTCGCATTCAGAACGGCTTTTTCAGCCGCGTCCCGCAAACCATCGGCACCCAGCATGGCGATATACGTAAAGGCACGCACGATCACACCGAAATGTCCGTAAAACGACTTCATCCGGCCGATGGAGTGTTCCGGCCTGAAGAAACCGAAGAAGGGAGGTATTTCTTCATCGCCTTCCTCAACCACGATCACCACCGGTCCAGGGAGGTAATCCTTCAATGCTTCAGATGCACCCACCGGGCCAGACCCGGGGCCACCGCCGCCGTGCGGGGTGGAGAAAGTTTTATGCAGGTTGAAGTGCATGATATCAAAACCGACATCCCCCGGGCGGAAGACGCCCAGGAGTGCGTTGAGGTTTGCGCCATCCCCATACACCAGCCCACCGGCTTCATGGACAAGGCGGACGACTTCCTCCACGTTTTCATCAAACAAGCCCAGCGTATTCGGGTTGGTGAGCATCAGCCCTGCCAGGGTCTCATCGCATTCAGCCTTGAGGGCTTCCAGGTCCACATTACCGCGTTCGTCCGAGGGGATCGGGACGACCTTGAAGCCGCCCATTGCGGATGTGGCCGGGTTCGTCCCGTGCGCTGAGTCGGGGATAAGGATCTTCACCCTTTCCGGATGCTGGTTGACCTGATGGTATTTCTTGATCATCAGTGCGCCGACCAGTTCACCGTGCGCACCGGCGGCAGGGGTCAGGCAAACCCGCTTAAAACCGCTGATATCCTGCAGCCATTCCTGCAGTTGATACATCAGATACAGGTTGCCCTGGACGCTGACGATGGGCTGGTGGGGATGCGTAAAAGCGAAACCGGGCAGCCTGGCGTTCTCCTCGTTGATCTTGGGATTGTATTTCATCGTGCAGGAACCCAGCGGATACAACCCGCCGTCGATGGAGTAGTTGAAATTCGAAAGTTTTGTGAAATGCCGGACGACATCCATCTCAGAAAGTTCAGGCAGGCGCAGCGCATCTCGTTCAAAATCTTCAGGGAGGTTCGTGAAGGGAACATCTGGTTTGGGGAAGGTGACACCTTTTCGTCCATGCTGCGAAAGTTCGTAGATCGTTTGCTCAGACATGCGCCACCTCCTGTAAGGCTGCTGTGAATTCGTCAATGTCATTCTTCGAAATCTTTTCGGTAACGGCAACCAGCATCTGGTTTTGCATTTCAGGATAGACTTCGCTCAGGTCAAACCCACCCAGGATCCAGTGATCCTGCAGGCGCAGGTTGATTTCATTGACAGGTCTCGGTGTCTTTACAACAAATTCATGGAAGAAGGGTTCGTCCGGGAAGGCGAGCTGATATCCATCAAGCTGAGCGATTTGCTGAGCTGCATAATGGGCTTTTTGATAGCAAAGGTTCGCAACCTGCTTGAAGCCTTGCTTTCCGAGAAGACTCAAATAGATGGTGGTAGCAAGCGTCATCAACCCCTGGTTCGTGCAGATGTTGGAGGTTGATCTCTCCCTGCGGATATGCTGTTCTCTTGCGGTTAGGGTCAGAACGTAAGCCTTGTTTCCCTCCACATCCACGGTCTCACCGACCAGCCTGCCGGCCATTTTCCGGATGTATTTCTGCTTGGTGGTGAAGATGCCAAGATAGGGACCGCCAAAGGAGATGGGGATGCCCAGGGGTTGTCCATCACCTACGGCAATATCAGCATCGAACGCGCCGGGCGGCTTGAGCAAGCCAAGTGCAGTGGGATTGAAGATAAAGGCGACCAGTGCGCCCTGATCATGAGAATAATTGACCAGCTTCGTGTAGTTTATAACTCTGCCAAAGAAATCCGGATACTGAACAACGACCAATGCTGTATTCTGATCGATCATATCGGTTAATTCTTCAAAACCGGATGAGTCTCCCAGATTCACCTCATCTCCAAGCACCTGAACATCATCAAACCCCTGCATGTAGGTGCGGATAACCTCACGATATTGGGGATTGACAGAACGAGCGACCAGCATTTTTTTGCGTTTACCGCGGAAGAAATGATAGGCGAGGTTCGCCGCTTCAGCTGCTGCAGTAGCACCGTCATAATGCGAAGCATTGCTGACATCCATACCGGTCAGTTCGGTCATCAGGGATTGAAATTCAAAGATTGCCTGAAGGGTGCCCTGGGAGATTTCCGGTTGATAGGGCGTGTATGCAGTATAAAATTCACCACGCCTCAACAGCATATCAACAGCCGCAGGGATATAATGGTCGTAAGCGCCAGCGCCCAGGAACGAGACGAAATCTTCCGTTGAGGCATTCGCGGAGGCGATCTCTTTGAGTTCCGAAGCAATTTCCATCTCAGAGATACCGGCAGGAAGGTTAAGTTCCGGGAAACGGTATTTCTCCGGAACTTTATCGAACAGTTCTTCAATTGTTGCGACCCCAATTTCCTTCAGCATCTCCTCAACTTCAAGAGAGGTATGCGGTGTGAACATTATCCCTCGCGTTCTTTGTTGTAGGCAGTGTAGGCATCGGCGTCCATCAGAGCATCCAAATCTGATGGGTCATCGAGAGACATCTTGATCATCCAACCTGCTTCATAGGGGTCGTTGTTAAGCGTCTCAGGACTGTCTGCAAGGTCTTCATTGATCTCCAGGATTTTACCTGAGGCAGGAAAGATGACATCTGCTGCAGCTTTAACGGATTCAACTGTGGCAAGGGTATCCCCTTTGCTGACAGTATCCCCTTCCTCAACCATCAATTCAACATATACAACATCTGAAAGGTGGTCCTGAGCATAATCTGAAATGCCGACAATCGCTTGATTGCCTTCGACTTTTATCCATTCATCCGTCTTTGCATATTTCAATCCTTGTGGTGTTTTCATTTATTGGCTCCTTATGAGTGTCTAAACTGAAATATCAAAAATTTACATGATTACGTAATGGGAGCGTTCTTTCCCAATCTGATTAATTGTCTGGCTGATAGGAACATTTTACCTTCAATCAGACGCTGTCAGGTTGATTCTAAGAGCACCGTAGTCTACTGTCAAGCAGGTGACGCGCGCAGTGAAGGATGAATGTTTCATTTGCGAATAAATTTCCTTGATTCTTCAACGTATGCCAGTGATTGATGCCTGAAGTAGGTATTGTACAGCTCAGCGTAATGTTTTCCTTGATCCAGCAGTTCCTGATGGTTGCCTTCTTCAATGATCTCACCATTGCGCATCACCAGGATCCTGTCTGATGTACGCACGGTTGAAAGCCTGTGGGCGATCAGGATGCTGGTCGTTTCGGAAAGGATGAGTTCCAATGCAGTCTGGATTTGCTTCTCGGTGAAGGGATCAATGCTGGCAGTGGCCTCATCGAGGATGAAAATGGACGGCTTCTGGATCAGGACTCGCATTAGTGCGACCATCTGCCGCTGTCCCATGGAAAGCTGTGAACCACGTTCACCAACCTGGGTTTCTAGGCCATCAGGCAGTGTTTCCAGCCATTCGCCTTCCCCGATCTCATTTGCAATCCGCAGGATGTCCTGTTGTTTACACTTGGGGCATCCATAGCGGATGTTTTCTTCAACCGTCCCCGAAAACAGGAAAGGTACCTGTGAGACGATCCCCATCCTGCGTCTGAGTGATACAAGATCATATTGACGGATATCCGTGCCATCGATCAGGATTTGCCCCGCCTGAAATTCATAGAAGCGTGCGATCAAACGACCTATGGAGGTCTTCCCTGCGCCTGTATGTCCGACCAGCGCCAATGTTTCTCCTGGTTCAATATGCAGGTTGAAATCACGCAACACTGGTTCTTCGGGCGTATAGCTGAAATCGACAGCAAGCATTTCGATTTGTCCATTCAACCCTTGCGGGGATATAGATCCATCCTGTTTCACAGAATGCTCCGCGTCGATCAAGGCAAAGATTCGTTCAGCGGCTGAAAGACCGCTTTGAACCTGCGTGAAAAACGAAGATACAACCATCACTGGATGAAGGAAGCGATCGACTGTTGAAAGGAAAAGATACCACGCACCGGCTGTGATCATACCATCCAGAACGGACATGCCGCCAAAATAGATCAAAAGAGCAACTGCAATCCCTGCAATTGTCCGTAATACCGGGAAGACAACGGAGAGGATAAATCCGCGTTTGATATTAACTGTAAAGGAGGTCAGATTGGCTTCTTCAAATTCCTGATAGATGGATTCCTCCTGGCGGAAGTTCTTTGCGATGGCAATCCCACTCACAGTCTCCTTGATTGTTGAATTCACGTTTGCCATTGCCCGCATGCCATCCCTTGTGACTTTTCTGGCGGCGTGGCGGTATTGAATGACCAGTAAGAATAATATGGGGATCAGCAGGAAGATCGCAATTGCCAGCCGCCAATCTGCCCGAAACAGGACAACGGCAATGATGATGGACGAGATCAATTGCATCAGGACATCGGTCGTAATGGTGACAAGCTGACCAAACTCACGTGTGTCTGAAGTGATGCGGGAGACGATCTTGCCGGATGAAAAACTATCGTGGAAGGATAAATCCTGTCGGACAGAGGCATTGAATGCATCTGTCGACAGACGCTGGATCATTTCTGCGATAGCCCTGGCTGAATAACGTCTGCTCAGCATATTGGCCAGCCAACTCAATACGCCCATTGCAAGGATGATCCCAGCCAATGTCAGTATGTATTGCGTGGAAATAGATTCTTGCGTTACCTGATCCAGTCCTTTTGCGACGATCACAGGTGTATAAGCCCCAATGACCGACCGGATGATGATTGTGATCAGGACGACCAGCAGCTTTTTCGATTGGGTTTTAAAATAATCCAGTATCCGCCCAAACAGTTTCTTATCTGAATACTGGCGGTCATACTTTTCTGCTGCTAAACCTGAAAAAAAGCCCATAATTACTCGCTGAAAATACGATGATAGGATTTTGATGCTTCCATAAGCGCTTCATGTGTACCAATTGCCGCAATCTCTCCCTGGCGCATAACGACGATCTGATCTGCCCAGCGGATTTGGGAAAGCCTGTGTGTGATAATGAGCGTCGTCCTTCCTTCAGCAGCCTTGAAGATGGCCTGCTGGATGTGGTCTTCTGTTTCGCTATCTATTGCGCTGGTCGAATCGTCAAGGATGAGGACCTTTGGAGAAGTCAGGAAAGCACGGGCGAGGGCTAACCTCTGGCGCTGCCCTCCTGATAGGGTCACACCACGTTCGCCAATGATCGTGTCATACCCCTGATCGAAGCTGAGGATGAATTCATCCGCCTGGGCTTCTTTAGCAGCCCTGATGATCTCTTCGCGGGTCGCATCAGGCTTGCCGAAAGCAATATTTTCTGCAATAGAACGGGAAAAAAGAAAGACATCCTGTTCGATGATCGATATCTGATTGCGGAGGGATTCGAGGTTCCACTCGCGTACGTCCACACCGTCGACAAAAACCTGGCCTGCCTGCACATCAAATGTACGGTTGATCAATTTTACGAGCGATGTCTTACCCGACCCGGTTTGACCAACAACGGCAACAGTTTGACCGGGTTCAATTTTGAGATTGATATTCTGCAATACGGTGCCTTCGTCGTTGTAACCAAAACCGACGTCCTGATATTCGATCGCACCTCGAATAGACAGATTGTGCCCTTCAATGTTCTGATCGAGGCGGTTCTCCGTGTTCATGATCTCCAGGATGCGTCTCGCACTGGCTAGTCCCAAGGAGATTTGAGAGTATGCAAACAATGATGTGAATGTGGGAAACCCGAGTAGGGAAAGTGTACCAAAATAAGCGATTACATCGCCAACAGAGATCAAATTTTGTTTGAGCAGGAACAGCGCATGGCCCAACCCAACAGCCATGGTGATCCCCAGAAGCAGCAGCGGTAGGAACCGGCTTTCAATATCGCCTTGTTTGATGGACGCGTCTCGATATCCGACTGCATTTTCATAAAAGCGATTGATCTCAGCATCTTCCTGTGCAGTACCCTTCACGATCTCGATACCGTCGATGGCTTCTGCCAGACGGCTGTTAAGTGCACCAAATGTTCCACGGACCTGGTTGGTAATCGGTGTCAGGATCTTTAGGTAATGCCACAAGGCAATGAAGTAAAGGATGATGAACACTGCCGGGGTTGCAATCAGCGAAATGTGATAAGTTGGACCCACAAAAAGCGGGATGAACAAGAAGTTTAGTGACCCTATCACGAGGTTGAAACCCGGGCTGAACATATAATTCACTTCGCGGACATCATTGGTTGCCCTCGCCATCAGTTCACCAACCGATTGAAGATTATGGAAAGTCATGCTCTTGCCAAGTAAACTGACGTAGAACTCCTGGCGTACATATTTTTCCATTTGTTGAGCGATGACCTCAAAACCAAAATTGCGGCCGAACTGCAGCAGACCACGAATGATCTGTGAGATACCGATGATCATAGCGAAGCGACCTACCACAGCGATTGACGGATTAGGTGAGGTCACCTCATTGAAAGCCCGTCCAATATACATTGGCACGACGCTCGCGAGTGCAGCATTGCCGGCTGCGCCAAGTAAAGCGACCAATATCCAGGGCCATTGGTGGATGGCATGGGACATGATCCAACGAAAAGGGGATTTCCGGTTCGTTGAATACTTGGTTTTAAAAGAGAATTCTGTAATTCTCTCGATAGCTTGAGATCCCATTAATGGTCACTTTCTTTCGCACCCAGGGCAATTCGGCTGCGGTCCTTATCAACAGATATGATCTGCACATCAATAATGTCCCCAACATTTAATTGATGATGCTTTGGGAACTTTGATCGATGCAGCAGACCATCGGTTTTAACGCCGATATCCACAAAAGCGCCAAAATCAACGACGTTTCGTATTGTACCCTTTAATTGCATCCCCGTTTTAAGGTCGTCCATACCGAGGACATCTTTTCGCAGCAATGGTTTTGGGAGGTCTTCACGAGGGTCTCTGCCTGGAAGCATGATCTCATCAAGGATATCCTCAAGTGTGGGAAGGCCGGTTTGCAGCATTTCAGCCAATTCAGGCAGTTTCCCGCTCTCACGTAACTGCTCGACAGCCTGGATTCGTTCAGGTGAGTCCGAAAGGGGAGAGATGTTGAGGTGTGAAAAGACCTCATCAGCAACAGCATAACTTTCTGGGTGAATAGAGGTAGCGTCCAGCGGTTCCTCACCGCTCATGATTCGCAGGAAACCAGCGGATTGCTCAAAAGATTTTGGTCCCATACCCGGAACATTTCGTAAACTGGTCCGTATTCTGAAAACGCCGTTCTCTTCACGGTGGGCGACGATCTTTTCCGCAAGGCTGGAACCGATGCCTGCGATGTGTGTTAGCAGTGCGGCTGATGCAGTATTGACATCTACGCCGACAGCATTGACAACGGATTCGACAACAGCATCAAGAGCAGCAGCCAGTTTGGTCTGGTCAACATCATGCTGGTACATGCCCACACCGATTGATTTTGGATCGATCTTCACAAGTTCCGCCAAGGGATCCTGTACACGGCGCGCGATCGATACAGCCCCGCGAATGCTCACGTCTAGGTCAGGGAATTCCTTGCGCGCCAGTTTACTTGCGCTGTACACGCTTGCGCCTGCTTCGCTGGTGATCAAGTAATTAATATTGGGATTTTTCCTTGTGATCTCGGCGACGAATGTTTCCGTCTCACGTGAAGCTGTTCCATTGCCGATCACGATCAGGTTCACATTGAACTTCTTGATCAGCTTATCAATGATTTGGTAGGCTTCCTCCTTTTTCTTTTGGGGAGGGTGAGGATAGATCGTTGCTTTTGCCAGGTATTTCCCGGTGGAATCGACCACAACGACCTTCGAACCGGTGCGGAATCCGGGATCAATCGCGAGGACGACGTATCCCGCAAGGGGAGGTTGAGTCAGCAGTGCTTTCAGATTCTTCGCAAAGATGGCAATAGCATGTGCCTCGGCTTCTTCAGTGAGGATACGGCGAATATCGCGTTCGATGGATGGAAATAACAAGCGTTTGGCAGAATCCTCAGATGAAGAATTCAGGTATTCAAAGAATGGCGAACGCCGATCCGGGGGAAATTGGGCACGGATCGCAATCCGCCAGTCTTTCTCGTCAATCTGGATGCTGGCTCGCAGGACTTTTTCTTTTTCACCCCGGTTGACTGCCAGGACCTGGTGCGGGCGTATATGCCTGATTGGGAGTTCAAATTGATAGTAGATCTCAAACACCCGGCGTTGATCTTCAGCGTCCTTCAATTTTACACTCGTAATCTTCCCGTATTGCATCCCTTTTTCTCGAATTGTCCGCCGGATGGAGGCTTGTTCACTGATCACTTCAGCAGCGATGTCACATGCCCCGGAAAAGGCTGCCTCGAAATCAGGGACATCCTCGGAAAGGTAAGGGCTGACGAGGTTTATAAGTGGCTCTGAAGGAATGCTCTGCTTTAGAATCATCTTTGCTAGGGGTTCCAATCCCTTTTCTCTTGCGATCATTGCCCTTGTACGCCGTTTGCGCTTGAAAGGTTGATAGAGGTCTTCTACCGTGGTGATCGTCTCGGCTTGAAGTAACTGCAGCTTCAGTTCTTCGGTAAGTTTCCCCTGCCCCTGGATGCTCTGAAGGACTGCCTGGCGTCGTTCTTCAAGGTTTTCAAGGCGGGTCAATTCATCCTGAATGCTGCGGATCTGTTCTTCATCCAGGTTGCCGGTCATTTCCTTGCGATAGCGTGCGATGAAAGGGACCGTATTGTCATTTTTAAGCAGGTCAACGGTGTTAACCACCTTGTTTTCGGGAAGTTTCAGATGTTTTGCGATGGTCTGGTTCAGGTTCATGGGTATCCTCTAACTTTGGTGGGATTATGCGTTGATGAAATAACGTGAGGTAAAATTGTAACACTAAAGCGATGAGGTTTTGTTGTTCATCTCGCGTTATTTGGGGGCATTGTTGACTTCACTCTCAAGCCATGATATACTGGGATCAAATAATCATCATATTAATCATATGATTAAGGTTCGGATACCATGACTACGCTGATATTATCCAATCACTTATCGAAATTCATGACTTATCTAGCTCAGCAGGCAGCAGATGGAAGTGAAACGCTGCCCAGTCTGAACGAATTAAGTACAGAGTTGGGGATCAGCGTTTCAACGCTCCGGGAAGAGCTGCAGGTCGCCAGGGCACTGGGACTTGTTGAAGTTAAGCCAAGGACAGGGATTAAATGCCTGCCGTATTCATTTGCCCCGACAGTCATGAAAAGCCTATCCTTTGCTGTCAGTGTGAATAAACGATTATTCCGTCAATTTTCTGACTTGAGGAATCACGTCGAAGCGTCTTACTGGTATCAGGCTGTTTCCGGTCTTAGCAGGGAGGATATTACTGAGTTGAAGGCGATCATCAGCTCCGCCAACAGGAAGCTGAACTCGGATCCCATTCAGATACCGCATGATGAGCACCGTAGATTGCATATAACAATTTACAGCAGATTAGATAATTTATTTGTTAAAGGGCTTCTTGAATCATATTGGGATATCTATGAAGCAGTCGGTTTGAGTGTTTATGAAGACCGGAAATATCTGGAACGTGTCTGGACTTATCATCAGCAGATGGTTGAGTCCATTGCAAATAATGATTTCCTTTCCGGGTATCAGGCGTTAATTGCACATATGGACCTGTTATTCCAGCGGGAAACAAAGAACTCGAAAATACCTTTTGAATAGGCTTTTTGGAAGGAGTCTGCATGAAAAAGGAGAATGAAACCGATCAGGAGAAACCTGACCAGTCCGAGCAGAATATCAATGATTTTTGCATGACGATCTGCACCGTGAACGGCTCGGGAAGCGCGACTGCAAATACGACCTTATTGCGCGCCATGTTTCACATGGGTATCCCTGTTTCAGGAAAGAATATTTTCCCATCAAATATTAAAGGACTGCCGACCTGGTTTACGATCCGTGTCTCCAAAGACGGATATCTGGCCAGGGTTGCGCATGACGATATCATCGTTCAGATGAATTCAAAGACCTTTGAAGAAGACCTGACCTATATTGTGCCTGGGGGAGTGGTGTTTTATGATGACCATATCAAAGTTCCAGACACACGCGAAGATCTGATTTTTTACCCTATGCCGGTAAAGAACCTGATTGTCGAAGCAGAAATTCCACGAGATCTGAAAGATTACATGGGTAATATGATCTATGTGGGTATTGTTGCGCAGATGCTGGGGATTGATCTGGAAACGATCCATAATGCACTCCTGACGCAATTTAAGAAGAAACCATCGGTTGCAGAGTCGAATTATGCTGTCGTTGAGCTGGCAGCACATTGGGCGAAGTTAAACCTGGAGAAAAAAGACCGCTATCATGTTGAAGCGCTGCCCCCGCTTGATGATTACATTATGACGGACGGAAACACCGCCGGCGCTTTAGGGGCTACCTATGGTGGATTTCAATTCTGCGGATGGTATCCCATCACGCCAGCCTCCAGTCTGTCTGAATCGCTGGAGACTTTCGCCAACAAATTGAGGAAAAATCCGGAGACCGGCAAGAATAACTTTGGCATCGTACAGGCAGAAGACGAACTGGCAGCCATCGGCATGGCAATTGGCGCTGGGTGGGCGGGATTGCGATCAATGTCAGCCACATCAGGGCCAGGTATCAGTTTGATGGCAGAATATATCAGCCTGGCGTATTATGCAGAGGTGCCGCTTGTACTCTGGGACGTACAACGCGCCGCGCCGAGTACCGGTCTGCCAACCCGGACTGCTCAATGCGACCTCAACCAGGTTTACTTCCTCGGGCATGGTGACACAAATCACATTGTCCTGATCCCATCCTCCGTGAACGAATGTTTTGAATTCGGTTGGAAAGCATTTGACTTGGCAGAGCAGTTCCAAACTCCCGTGATGGTCTTGAGCGACCTTGACTTGGGAATGAACCTTTGGATGACCAAGCGCTTTAACTACCCGGATCAACCTATCAAAAGAGGGAAGATCCTCTGGGAAGATGAGCTGAAAGCATTCAAAGGTGACTGGGGACGATATCTCGATGTGGATGGTGATGGGGTTCCATACCGAACCGTGATGGGCAATACGCATGAAAAAGCGCCGTACTTCACCCGCGGCACCGGGCACGATGAATATGGTAAATATAGTGAAGATCCACAAGTTTGGAAACAGATGCTGGATAGGATCAAGAAGAAATTTGAAACGGCCAGGGAAGTCCTTCCCAAACCGTTCATACGGAAGTTAAATGGTGCCAGGATTGGGTTGATCGGGATGGGTTCAACGGAACATGCTCTTCTGGAAGCACAGGATAAACTCGGAAAATCCGGGATTAAGACAGACTTTATGCGCGTCAGGGCAATTCCGTTTTCAAAAGAGGTTGAAGAATTCATCCAGCAGCACGACCGCAACTATATCCTGGAATTGAACCGGGATGGACAGCTCCATCAACTCCTTTCACTTGAATACTGTGCAGTAACCGACCGTTTGATCTCTCTTTCGCATATTGACGGCTTACCGCTGACAGCGGATTGGGTTGTCAGGTCTGTTTCAGAAATGGAGAATCTATAAAATGACAGATAAAACTGCTCGTACAAATGCAATTGGATTGACTCGCTCCGATTACACCGGTGAACCATCAACGCTATGTCCGGGTTGCGGTCATAATACGATCTCAGCCCAAATCCTCACCGCGTGTTATGAATTGAACCTTGCACCCGAGAAGATCGTCAAATTCAGTGGGATCGGCTGTTCGAGTAAGAGTCCCACCTATTTCCTGGGCAAGTCATTTGGATTCAACGGCCTGCATGGACGGATGCCGTCACTGGCGCTTGGGGCTGCCTTTGCAGATACCAGCATGAAGGTCATCGGTATCTCAGGCGATGGAGATACCGCCAGCATTGGTCTGGGTCAATTTAAACATATCATCCGGCGCAACTTGCCGATGGTCTATATCGTTGAGAACAACGGAGTCTATGGACTGACGAAGGGACAGTTTTCAGCGACGGCTGAAAAAGGTCTCTCCCTCAAACATCACGGGCAAAATCCTTTCCTGCCAATCGATATCGCCAAAGAGGCCTTGATTGGAAATGCGAGTTTTGTCGCTCGATCTTTTGCTGGCGACCCCAAGCAGGTCAGAGCGTTGCTGAAAGCCGCCTTGAGCCATCACGGAACGGCCGTCCTGGATATCATCAGTCCCTGCGTCAGCTTCAACAACCGTGAAGACACACTGCATTCTTACCAGTGGGGAAAGCAGCATGAAGCTCCGCTGCATGATATCGCATATGTCCCAAAACGTAAGGCAATCATCCTGGATGAATTCAAAGAAGGTGAGACTAAAGAGGTAGCCCTGCATGATGGCTCGTTGGTCATTCTCAAAAAGCTTGAGCAGGATTACGACCCGACGGATAAATGGCAGGCGATGAAGATCCTGGAAGAAGCAGAGCAGAACCGCTGGCTGGTCACAGGACTGATCTACGTCAACCCCGATCAGCCCTCGTTGTATAATTTCATGGATTTGATCGATGAACCGATGAATCGGGTTCCTGCGGAGGAGCTGCGTCCGACGCAGGAGTCGCTAGATGAGATTAACCTCAATATGCTGTAATAAAATACAAATATTAAGCTTAACCGTGAATTTATTAGCTCTAATTTTAAAAATAACAGGGACTCTGCATACAGCGTCCCTGTTTCTTGAATCTATTAAATACTTGACAGCTTAGATATCGCCCAGCGTATGCAGGAGGGCAAGGTTTGGCTGACGGTAGGCCCCGACAGGGAAACCGGTGATCACGATCACCTGCTGACCGGACTTAAGGTTTGTTGTTGCGGCGATGGCCGTCTCAACGTGCTTGATCATCGTTTCGAGTGTATTGGCGAAAGGCACCAGCATTGGAGTCACCCCCCAGTACAATCCCATCATCCGGTAAGTATGGAACTCTGGTGTAAAAGCCAGGATCGGTACATTTGGACGAGCTTTTGACATCAAGCGAGCGGTCCTCCCGGATTGCGTGAAAACGATGATTGCAGCGACGTTTCGGTCATTTGCCAGTTCCCTGGCTGCTCGTGTAATTGATACTGGGTCAGTCTGCTGAATGATCGCTGCATTGAAGTTGAATTTTCCCCACTCCTTCTGGTGCGCTTCTGCGCTTCTGACGATGGAGTCCATCATCTGGACGCTTTCAACCGGGTATTTCCCTGCTGCAGTTTCACCGGAAAGCATGACTGCATCCGTACCGTCGAAGATCGCGTTGGCGACATCGGTCGCTTCAGCGCGGGTAGGACGTGGATTGTTGATCATTGAATCTAGCATTTGTGTGGCTGTGATCACCAATTTGGCATGGGCATTTGCACTGGTAATGATCTCCTTTTGTGCAATGGGTACAGCCGCAGGGGACATTTCAACGCCGAGGTCGCCTCGAGCAACCATCACGCCGTCCGTGACATTCATGATGGCTTCAAGGTTATCAATCGCTTCGGGGCGTTCAAGCTTGGCAATAATTGGCACAGGCGCTGGTTGATCACCATTTTTGAGCGAATCGATTTCCTTACGGACCATCAGGACATCGTCGGCTGTTTTCACAAAGGAGATGGCGACCATATCCACGCCCTTTTCGATCCCGAACTTCAGGTCCTCAGCATCCTTTTCGGTAAAAGATGGGATGGTCAGGTTGGCACCGGGAAGATTGACGCCCTTGTTGGATTTTAGTGTTCCACCAAGGGTGACCACGGCTTCAATTCTGTCACCTTTGACAAGCTGAACTTCCATTTCCATGTGGCCGTCATCAAGGAGGATGTGGTTGCCGGGTTTGACCGCTTTGTGCAGATCTGGGATTTCAAAGGGGATGAATTTATCATCCTCATCGGTCATATACTTAATTGAAGAGCTTAGGGTCACTTCATCCCCAGCCCGTAGTTCCATTATCCCCTGAGGAAGCTTACCGATCCGCAATTTTGGGCCCTGAAGGTCCTGGAGAATGGTGATAGGAACGCCCAAATCATCCGAAATCTCACGGATCATATCTATCAACAAGCTGTGACCTTTATGTGTGCCGTGTGAAAAGTTCAACCGGGCGACATTCATCCCGGCTTTGGTCAATGCCTGGAGTGATTCTTTTGTATCGCAGCTTGGTCCTATCGTACAGACGATCTTAGCAAAGCGTTCCATACTCACCTCCTGACAGTTTCCAATCAATCTAATAATAAAGTCTCTCTGAGGATCGGCAGCATCCAGTCTACGGTCTCTTTCTGAATGATTAACGGTGGGGCCAAGCGCAGAATATGCTTGTGGGTTTCCTTGACGAGGATACCTTTTTTCTGGAGTATCTCGGCAAACCTGCGTGCACCGCCCAATTCGTGTTTGAGTTCAACGCCGATCAGTAAACCTTTTCCACGCACATCCAGGATATTCTTTTTGGGCACCTCTTCAAGGTAATCTGTGATGTATTCTCCCATCTTTTTGGAATTCTCGACCAGGTGCTCTTCTTCAATGACTTCAAGTGCAGCAATGGCAACAGTAGCTCCCAGGGGGTTGCCGCCAAATGTAGAACCATGCTCTCCAGGCTGGAACAAACCCAGGATGGGCTTATCAGCCAGGACGGCTGAGACAGGGTAAAACCCACCAGAAAGCGCTTTACCGATAACGACCATATCCGGCCGCACATTTTCATGATCGCAGGCGAATAACGCACCTGTGCGCCCTAGACCGGTCTGGATCTCATCGGCGATGAAGAGGACATTGTGCTGCTTGCAGAGAGCCTTGACCTGCTTGAGGTAACCTGCAGGGGGTAGGATGATACCGTTTTCTCCCTGGATTGGCTCAAGCATGATCGCAGCTGTGTTCTCTGTGATCGCGTCTTCAATTGCACGGATATCGCCATATGGGACAAGATTGAAACCGGGCGTAAAGGGACCGAAATCATGCTTGTATTCTTCGTTTGACGTGAAGGAGATGATCGTCGTGGTCCGACCGTGGAAGTTTCCTTCTGCAACGATGATCTCTGCCTGATAACGGGGGATTCCTTTTTTGAGGTAGCCCCATTTCCGGGCGACCTTGATGGCCGTTTCGACAGCTTCAGCGCCGCTGTTCATCGGCAGCGACATCTCATACCCCGTCATATCGGACAGTTTCTTGTAGAGCAACCCCAATTTGTCATTCCTGAAAGCGCGCGAGGTGAGCGTCAGCTGTTCAAGCTGGTCAGACATGGCTTGTTTGATCTTGGGGTGGTTATGCCCCTGGTTCAATGCTGAATAAGCGCTCAGGCAGTCTAGGTAGCGTTTGCCGTCCACATCATAGACCCAGACGCCTTCTCCCTTGGTCAGAACAACATCCAAGGGATGATAATTGTGTGCACCATATTCATCTTCAAGGTGGATCAGATATTCACTATTTGACATTGATACTCCCTTTATTAAGTAATGTTACAATGATTGCCTTCTGGGCATGCATTCGATTTTCCGCTTGGGGGAAAAGACGTGAATGCAGCCCATCTGCGACTTCGTCCGTGATCTCCTGACCGCGGTGTGCGGGCAGGCAGTGCATCACAATCGCGTGGGGTTTCGCCAATTCAACCAATGCCTGGTTGACCTGATAGGGAGGGAAGACCTCTTCCCGCTTCCTGGCTTCTTCCTCCTGTCCCATACTGGTCCAGGTATCGGTATAGATCACATCTGCTCCGTCAGCAGCAGCTTTCGGGTCATGCAAAAGCGTGACCGAACCACCCGTCTTACCGGCAAATCCCAGGGATTGCTGAACGTCCTTCTCGGGGATATCATAGCCTTCGGGATTGGCGATCTTGAAATGTGCACCGAGTTTCGTAACGACCTTCATCAATGAGATAGCGACGTTGTTGCCATCACCGATATAGGAAACTGTCAAACCTTTTAGACTGCCAAATTCTTCAAGAATGGTGAGGGCGTCCGCCATAGCCTGGCAGGGATGGTTGTAATCACTTAGGCCGTTGATCACAGGGACTTTTGACCATTTTGCCAGTTCAAGGATATGTTCGTGCGAGAATACTCGAGCCATGACGATCTGCACGTAACCTGAGAGAACCCGGGACACATCAGCGATGGATTCCCGTTTTCCCAATCCGATCTCTTGCGGGGAGAGATAAAGGGCATCTCCACCGAGAGTACGCATTGCCATATCAAAACTCACCCTTGTCCGCAAACTTGGCTTTTGAAACACCATTGCCAGGATTTTGCCTTTGAGGATCGGCTTGCTTTTGTCTTCCTTCAATTCAGCTTTCAACTTGATTGCCAAATCAAGAAGATTCTGGATTTCATCAGTTGAGAAATCAGCGATATCAAGAAAATGTCTCATGTGCTCTCCTTTTTATGTGTGAAGTGTTACTTACTCCCGACGTATATCCGCGAGGTTAACGATTTTATCACCTCTTGCTTGCCTGCGGTTATCCAGGAAGATCATAACTTGCGTAAATCCAAGCCAGAAAAAGATGCCGGAAAAGATCAGGCCGTCAGCGATCAATATTATTGTCAGATTCTCTTGTATCCGTGTCGATTTTTGTGAAAAATCATCAACGAGTACCTGGTAGTTGATTATGATCGACGAGGCGTGGTCAAGTTCACCTTCCAAACCAACGATCACATCCGCCAGTGATCCAATATCATCATTTAGGGAATCCAGGCTATCTGCAGTTGTATTGAAGCTTTGCTCGATATCCTCCAAGGACTCGGGAATATCCTCCAGGCTAACTGCAGCCTGTTCCAGGCTTGTATGCAAGGGGACATCTGGTTTGTAGTCCACACCGATGAGCGGGATTGCTGCGATGAACGACAAGGTGTCATCAATAAAAACTGCACTTTCCGCAGCTGAAGATAACGCAATTTGGGTTTCTTCAATCGTGAACTGCAGATCGTCCCCGATTAAATCAGCTGAATAAGATAACGAGGTGGATAGATCTTCAAGTGTTGTGCTCAGGTATTCCATAGATGTTTCAATGCTAGCCACGCTCTCGACGGACGTTTCAATCGTTCCATCAAGGACGTCCAAACCGTCCTGTGTGTTCAAAAGCATTTGATCAAACAACCCTAGGAGGTCTAGGAGAAATCCTCTGATTTTTATCGTGATGATCCAGGTGGAAACCAGGCCTGCTGAGGAAAAAATGATCCCGAAGATGGATATGACGATCAGAGTTTTCTTCTGAAAGTTTAGTTCTGAAGAACGTTTCATGTTATCCTTCCTGGAATTCGTTGATGACTTTACGAAAGATTTCATCCTGCTTCTTCCACATCTGTTCACGTTCCTCTTCCTGGGCATGATCGAATCCCAGCAGATGGAGAGTCCCGTGGATGGCCAGGAAGGCACATTCCTCATTAATTGAATGACCGTGCTCTGGTGCCTGTTGGGCAACACGATCAAGCGAGATGATGATATCCCCCAGGTACAACCTCCCCGACTGTGGATCGATCAGATCTTGGTTGAAAGAGAGGACATCGGTGGGCTCATCCAGGCCACGAAAGGACCGGTTGAGTTTTTGGACTTCTTCATCAGAGGTCATGTGGAGTGTGATATCCGCTGTCTCTTTATTCAACAACGCCAGTGTCGATGATACAGCGAATATCAGCATTTCCCGGTTGACTTCCGGGAATGTGGCGGTTTCATTCTGAATTTCGATCATCTGGCGGTTCTTTTTGTCCTAGCCGTAAGTTGAGTGTCAGGTGTTTTGCTGGTGCCTGTAAGTGTTGGATATTTAACCCGAGGATGATAATAGCCTTTGAGGGTGTGGAAAAATGAATCTTTCACTGTTTGGAGATCCCGCAAGGTCAAGTTTGTGTCATCGAGTTGTTTGTTCTTTTCATACTTCTCAAAGACAGAATCAATGAGTTCGTGAAGATCGTTTTCATCTTTGGGGACATCAGCCCTGGCACGCGCCTCTGTACTGTCAGCGAGCATCAGCAACGCTGTTTCTCTGGATTGCGGACGCGGACCAGGATAAGTGAAAAGTGATTTATCGACCTGGTTGTGCTTTTCGGCGTTGTTCAATGCCTGCGTATATTGATATTGTGTGTACATTGTACCGTGATGTTCACGGATGAAATCGATGATGCGTTTGGGGAGTTTGTACTTCCTTGCCAACTTAACCCCATCGGTTACATGGCTGATGATGGTCTGTGCGCTCGTAACCGGGTCAATATCATCATGTGGATCAAGCTTCTCTTGAACCTGGTTTTCGATGAAGAATTGAGGATTAAGAGATTTCCCACAGTCATGGTATATAGCGCCAACCCTGACGAGTAAGCTGTCTGCGCCGATCGCTTCCGCAGCCTGTTCTGCAAGGTTGGCAACTTGCAGTGAATGCTGGTAAGACCCTGGCGCGTTCCTGAGCATTTGCTGGAGGAGAGGATGATCTGGACGTGAAATATCCAATAGTTGAAGGGGCGTGGTTGTTCTCAAGATTTGGGCAAAAAGGTATTGGAGCAGGAGTGTCATTGCAGATGCACCGACACCGTTAATCAGTGATGCACCAGCAAGTGTGGCAAGCCCAACCCAATCTGTCATCGAATCCGGAAGGCGGTAACCGAGGATGATCCCGATTCCCGCTGCGCCGATCGTGAGGCCTGCACCCAGGAAGACTGAAATACGCCTTGCCTTTCCCAGTGAAAGGATACCCAGAATCGTTGGGATAATATAGAAAATGGTCAGGTCAAGACCGTTTGACATCCCATAAGCCGACATGACTCCCAGGATGATGGAGAAGAACGCAGCAATTTCAAAATTAAAGATGATTGACAGGGTCAGGCTAAAAGCTGCGATCGGATAAATATAAGGAACAATCGTACGGTTGTTGATAACAAATCGTGCAAAGAAAAGGAAAACAAGGAAAGTAAGAGAAATAAGGATGAGTGCTTTTAATGTATATGCGCTGTTTTTCCGCTGGTTGTAGAAATACAGTCCAACCAGGATACTGAGCAGGATGGTCAGGATGCCAGCGCCGATGATATCTCGCAGACGGTCATTCGCCTGTATCAGACCATAGCGTTGAAGAGCTTCTAAATCAGCTTCATTCACAATCTGACCGCGGTTAACGAGGGTTTCACCTGAAATGAAAGAACGGATGACAGGTTCGAGAGATTGACGGGCTTCAGCCTTTGCTGCATCGGTTTGGTCGGTGCTGAATAAGCTGTTGGCAACGACAAAAGGTTCAACCAGTTCAGCGACAATATTTGCCTGGCTTTCTGAAAACGAAAAATCGATCAGGGAAGGGAGGTTACGCTTTGCTGTGTAGATGTCAGAGTCTTTGAGTGTATTCCTCATGACCTGTTCCAGGACATTGGTAGCCTCTGTCTCAATAGCTTCCCAACGTGTGTCGCTGATCGATAGGATGACGTTTATGGTCTCCTCAGAGGGGTCGAAAACAGCAATAGATTGAAGGTCGGTGATCTTTTCTTCTGGGGTTGCATAATTATCCTGGCGGACTGTTGAGATGTAATACAGGACGGTTCGTAATTCTTCGATTTGACGACGGCCGATGCTGGGGTCAGCCGGCAGGTAGATGGGATCAACTTCAGATGCGGCTGCCTGCTGGGCCTGCTCGGTCAATACTTCACTCTCGAAAGTGAGGGAGTATGGCGCGAGGATATCTTCAGAGACAACATCCCCAACTTCCATCGGGTAGGATGACTGGCTGAATGTTTCAGGCATAACCAGAGCAAAGAATGAGAGAATCCCGGAAATCAACAAGAGGATTATCTTGAAGGTTCTGGGATTTATCAATCGTTTCTTTGCTGCTGGATTGTCAGTCATCGGTATTATTTGTTTTGCAGTAATTCACGGACGGCCTTACTGGCATCCTGTCCGGAAGCCCGGCCCGCCAGCCTGGGCATAAGTTCTTTCATAACTTTACCCATGTCCTGGATATTTTCAGCGCCCACCTCTTCAATGACACCTTTTACCAGTTCAGATAATTCTTCCGGTGTCATTTGCTTGGGCAAATATTTATCAAGGATGACCATTTCTCTCTCAGCAGCTTCGATCAAATCTTCACGGTTGGCTTTCCTGGCTTCTTCAATCGAATCTTCCCGAGTTTTAACTTCTTTTTGAAGGATGCCGAGGATCCGATCTTCGCTGATTTCTCCGCCTTCGTCAACTTCCGCGAGTCTAATTGATGATAAGACCAGACGCAGTGTGCGTTTTGTGTCTTCATCTCTCGCTTTCATTGCAGTTGTTAATGCTTGTTGGATTTCCTGTTTCTTGTTCATAGCGTTGATTATACCTTTACTTAATTGGTTTATTGGTCTCTAAAACCTGCAATCAGGCTGCTGTTGGTCTCCAGCCGTTTTAATTCAATCATGAGTTCATCATAACATGTTGTCGTCCGTTTTAGCGCAGCGTTGTATGCATAATAAAATAGTGGACCAGATCTGGGGCTGTCCAGGTTCATTTTTGCATGCGAATCATCCGGCATCCGTGGGGTGATGAAAGATGTGAGGATGGGTAATAATGCCAGGTATTCTAAAAAACCATAATTCATTCCTGAACGCAGGTCGGGATGAGAGAGAATATTATCATCATCATGGATGATCTCTTCCGGTGATGTTGTTTGGTTAGCTTCCAACCAGAGCCTGACGTAGTTGCTGTGACTGTAGAAATCCTGCCAGGTATGCAGCAGGCGCCCAAATGCTGCTCGTGCAGACTTGAACTCACCCATTTCAATAGCTTCCACTGCGATTTCTTTTTGCTTTTTGATATAATCGAAACCTTCTGTGAATGTGTTACTGTCAAAATGCAACCAATCATGTTTGATCTGGTTCTTGATGCTATCCTGACAGATATTGGCACGATTGATCGTCTTCAGGGCGCGCCCAGAGAAATGATCGGCCAAGGCTTTGCTGGTGATTTGAATATGGTATTTCGAATTCATTTAAGGCTCAACATACAGATAATCTCTAAGGGATTCCAGGGTCGTTTCTCCAATGCCGGGGACATTCAATAAATCTTCCAAAATCGTGAATCGTCCAATCTCATCTCTATAAGCAAGGATATCCTCTGCTTTCGCCGGACCGATGCCCGGGATGGACTCGAGGGCTTCCTGCGTGGCTTCATTGAGATCCAATGGATAATTATAGTCTGGGTTTTGAATCGTGTTTAGATTCCCTGGTGCATTGTTTGCTGTTTCAGGGATATCCTCATCTACTGCGGGGATGTAGAAGTAATACCCATCTTTAACAAGCATTGCCAGGTTTGTTCGTTCTGCATCCGCTTCTGCAGTAAACCCACCCGCCAATTCGATCAGGTCTCTCAAGCGCAGGCCATCTGCCAGCGCGTAAATCCCAGGGTTGGCAATTTCACCGGCGATCTGAGCTTGAATCGGCACCGGCGATGATGTCGGTCCCGGTGGCGAAGTTGGCGATGGTGAGGGGGCAGGTGAAAGAAAAATAGGCTGCCCCTGTTTGGGTTGAGAGATTAACAGAATCGCTCCTGCCGATAGAAGACCGATCAGCAGACCATATAATATCCAAAGCCACCTTTTCATGTCCTATCCCTCCTTTGGCTGATCAAGTTAATCTATTCCGAGGTTTCTATCTCCTTTTCCATGGCATACATGGTATTGAAAGCCTGAATAGATACTTCCAGCATATCCAGAGTGGGTTCCCTGGTTGATAATTTTTGCAAAGCTAGGTTCGGCTTGACTAGGAATTTTATGATGGGGGATTCCAGGTATTTCGATAGGATGCGAATGTATTCATAGGATATCCCTGCCAGGATGGGTATCATCAATAAGCGGGAAATTAGACGCCAATGCAGCGGCATCGGCCCGAATAATGAAAAGATCACAATGGACAGCAGCACAAGTGTCAGAATGAATGACGTACCGCATCGAGGATGTTCAACAGAATAGTTCATGACATTTTCAGGCGTTAGTTCTGCGCCATCCTCAAACGCATTGATAGTCTTGTGCTCTGCGCCGTGGTACATGAAAACTCGATTGATGTCTTTCATCTTCCCGATTAACCATAGATATAGGATAAGCAAGATCAAACGGAATATTCCCTCAATCAGGTTGATGACAAAGGGGCTCAGAGGCAGTACTTTCGCCAGCAGTCCCGAGACAAGTGCCGGCGTAAGGAAAAACAACCCAATTCCGATTGACAGCGAAAGTATTAGGGTTAGATATAATGCTGGCCCCTCCAGTTTTTCATCTTCACCGGTTTGAACATTAGCCGAGAGAGTCAGGAAGCGCATTCCCAGGCCGAGAGCATCCCAAAGGATGATTAATCCCCTCAGGAATGGGATCTTGCGTAGATTCGTTGTGTAGATGCCGGTCAATTTTTCCTTATGGATGACTATTTCATTGTTTGGTGCCCGATTTGCCATGGCGATGGTGTTTTTACCTCGCATGATGACACCTTCAATGACTGCTTGTCCGCCATAAGATGGTAGTTTTTCTTTCACGAATGGTTCCTTTTTGATTAAAAGCTGTAGAAGAAACGGATAAGTGCTTCAACGCCTTTTTTCTGTGTGGGCAGGTGAAGTCTTTCGTTAGGTGAGTGAATCTGGTCATCGGGCAAGCCAAACCCGGTGATGATCGAATCAACACCCAGGATATTTTTCATTGAAGTTGCAACCGGGATGGACCCGCCTTCACGTTTGTTCAGAGGGTCCACGCCCCAGGTTGCCTTCAATGCAGATTTGAATTGATCAAGACCGGGTGCCTGCGATTCCGTGATGTAGGCTGGGGCTGCAGACATCAGGTCCAGTTCCCACCTGACCGTTTCAGGGATATTATTTTCAAGATACTTTTTCAGGCCTTCGTGAACAGTGTCAGGGTCCTGGTCCGGCACGAGGCGGGTTGAGATCTTTGCCATCGCATACGATGGGATGATTGTCTTAGCGCCTTTTTCGATGAATCCCGCATACAGACCATTCACATCCAATGTTGGACGTGCACCGATTCTTTCAACCGGAGGGAAATCCTGTTCTCCACCCAATGCGGGGACGCTGGTGATATCTTTGAAGAAGCTTTCTCCCATACCCAGTCTGGCGAGTTCTTCGCTTTCTTCTTTCGACAGCTTACGCACATCATCATAAAATCCCGGTATCGTTACGTGACCTTTTTCATCGTGCATCCCGGAGATGATCTTACACATAACATTCGCGGGATTATCGACCACACCACCAAATACACCCGAATGCAAATCAGCAGCAGGTCCATACACCCGCAGTTCAAAATAAGCCAGGCCGCGCAAGGCGTAGATGATCGTGGGTTTATCCGGTGCAAGCATACCGGCGTCCGGGTTCAATACCAGGTCGCAGGAAAGCATTGCTTTGTTTTCTTCAAGAAATTTATCCAGGCTGGGAGAACCGATTTCTTCTTCGCCTTCGATCAGGAATTTTACATTCACCGGCAGATCACCGGTCTTGATGATCGCTTCAAGGGCGGCGATGGTTGCCCACACCTGGCCTTTCATGTCCGAAGCGCCCCTGGCGTAGAGGTGTTCACCACGGATGGTTGGATCAAAGGGATCTGTATCCCATTGGTCCAACGGGTCGGGCGGTTGGACATCGTAATGCCCGTAGAGGAGGATTGTGGGTTTATCCGGATGCTTGGTGTATTCACCGAAGATGATCGGGTGGCAGGAGGTAGGATGAGCCTTGACTTTCGTAAAACCAAGGGTGGTTAACTTTTCAACCAGAAAATCCGCAGCTTTTTGGATGTCGTTTTTATGTGCATCTGCTGTTGAAACTGATGGGATCCGCAGGAGATGCAGGAATTCCTGATGAAGCTTTTCGTAATTAGCTTGATAATAGTCGAGCGCTTGATTAATTAAATCCTGTGCCATTAAAGACCTTCCTTGTAAAGTGTTGGTATGATTATATGCCATGTTTTCTGTTTTGGAATAATTTTCATTGTGAGTAGGTTGACGCGTAATAAACAATCTTCCATAATTATTAATGAGTGCATAAATTATGTAACGGATGCATACATTCTTGCATCAATTATATAAATGAAAGAATGGAGTAGGCATTAAATGGTTGAAGACAAACAGAAACCTATCGAAAAACATGATTTGCTCATCCTCGGTTCGGGGCCAGCAGGCCTTGCTGCAGCGCTGTATGCTGCGAGAGCTGGATTGGATCCCATTGTATTAACAGGGATGGTTCTCCATGGACAGGCATCCACGACATCAATCATCGAGAATTATCCCGGATTCCCTGATGGCGTAGACGGCAGTGAGTTGGGGCAGCTTTTCCAGACACAGGCTGAGAGGTTCGGCGCTGTGATTGAAATGGATCAGGCGATAGCTGCTGATCTAAGACAGCAGCCTTTCAGGATCGAGTCATATGGGAAAGTATATGAGACAAAAAGCCTCATCATTGCCACCGGTGCAACACCCCGGAAGTTGGACGTACCCGGTGAAAAAGAATTTACCGGCAGAGGTGTTTCATACTGTGGAACATGCGACGGCTGGTTTTTCAAGGATAAGGATATCGTCGTCGTCGGCGGGGGGGACAGCGCTTTGGAAGAAAGTTTGTTCCTGACCAGGTTTGCTTCCTCTGTGACCGTCATTCATCGTCGTGATGAACTCAGAGCAGGTGCGATCCTCCAGGAAAGGGCTTTCGCTAACCCAAAACTCGGATTTATCTGGGATTCGGTTGTGACAGAGATCCTTGGGGAAGACGCGGTGCAATCTGTGCGCTTGAAGAATGTGAAAACCGGTGAAGAGACCCTTCATGAGACTGATGGTGTTTTCATTTTCATCGGGCACACGCCTAATTCAGAGATATTCACAGATCAACTGGTATTTCAGGATGGCGGGTATCTTAAGGTCAATATGCAAATGGAGACATCTGTCCCAGGTGTGTACGCTGCTGGAGAGATTGCAGATCCGCACTACAGGCAGGTTATCACATCGGCTGGAATGGGTGCGGCTGCAGCGATACAGGCGACACGCTATCTGGAAAACCTTGACAATTGAAAAGGATTCAGAACAAAAAAACGGAGGTTTATCACCTCCGTTTATATTTTAAGGAGTAGGTGTTGCAGTTGGGCTTATTCCCTCACCGAACCAACTGAATACTCGCTGCAGGCTTTCATCACCAGCAGATTCCCATTTGCCCTCAACTTCCTCACTCGCACCTATCTGGCGTGCGACAAATACATACCAGCGATAAACATGCGGCTGACCATCGTTCGGGACAAATGAGGACGGCACGAGTAAGGATGTATCTGTCACATAAAAGGTCTCGGTATAGTTTATATCACTCGTCAGGTCGGTGATCGTCACGGCATAAGCTTCATTTGCTTCCAGTTCACCTACAGCAGCCCATTGCAGTGTGATGGTGCCAATACCATTGGAAAAGGAGGATCCATCAGCGGGCAGAAGCAGGTTAGGCGCAGGATATGGTGGGGGTGTTGTCGGTGTAGCAGTCGGCCCGGCTGTAGGCTCTCGCAAGCAAAGCGGGATGGTCAGTACCATATCTTCGAAAACCGTATCGCTCGTGAGACCGTTGTATTCTTTGATGACTGTCATGCTGACATCATACGTATCCGCGATTGAACTGAGCGTATCATCACTTTGGACTGTATAATAAATCTTCTCACAGGCCTCTTCAGTCTTTTCTACCTCATTCAACGTCGCAGTCGGTTGAGGAGAAGCGGTCGGTGTTGGCTGAGGGATCATTAATGTTTGGCCTTCAGTCAGGATACAATCAGTGGAAAGGTTGTTTTCCAGAATGATGCTCTGAATGGAAACACCGAAAAAAGCAGCGAGACCTGAACAGACATCACCAGACTGGACAACATATTCAATTGGCGGGAGAGGCGTCCAGGTTGGTTCCATTGTTGGTGTCAATGTCGTTGTCGGTGTGGTGGTGATCGTAGGGCTTACCGTCGCAGTACCTTCAATTTCAGAGATTTCCTCGGTTTCCGGATTAGCTCCTGGATTTAGGGCGAGGAAAACGACCACAGCGCCAAGTGTGATGAATAGCGCTAATAGACCAAGGGCAGCAGGAAGGCTCAGGGTGATTTCAGGCAAGCGTTTTGCCCGAACCTCAGCACTTTTCTTCGTATCTGCCTTAAGGTCAAGCTCCGTACCGCATACAAGACAGCGCGTTGCGGATTCATTCAGCCTGGTTCCGCACACAGGACAGAGTTTTGTCTTTGAAGTGTTCTTATCTTGGTTCATCATAATTCTGGACTAGTATACCTCAATGCTTGAGAAATAGGCAATATACATAAAATCTAACCCTCTGGGTGGTTCTATGAATGGTATTATTGATGTGATGGATTACAGTTTATATATTCACATCCCGTTTTGTAAGCACCGCTGTAACTATTGCGATTTTAACACATATGCCGGTATGCAAGACAATATACCGGCTTATATTACAGCATTAATTGAGGAAATTCGCATAGTCTTATGCGGAAAACACTGTTTAGCCCTTCATAGCGTTTATTTTGGTGGTGGTACGCCTTCACTTATCGATCTTGAATCCTATCAGGTGTTGTTATCAGTTATCAGACAATACGCCGAGTTGACCGAAGATTGTGAAATATCTCTAGAATCTAACCCAGGTACACTGGATCAAAATTATCTCCTATGTTTGAGAAGACTCGGTTTCAACCGCATCAGCATCGGCGTCCAGTCAACCAATCCATTTGACCTGGTCCGCTTGGAACGCATTCATGATATTGATGATGTACTGAACGGCATACGGTTTGCCAGGATGGCTGGGTTCACAAACATCAACCTGGATATGATCTTTGGGTTGCCCTGGCAGAGCCTCTCGGGCTGGGAAAATTCTTTAAAGAGAGCGATAGACCTCAAACCTGATCACTTCTCACTTTATTCGTTGATCATTGAACCGGGGACCTTACTGAACAAATGGTATCAAAAAGGACTTGTTAAATTACAGGATCAGGATCTTGAAGGGGATATGTACGAGACTGCAATGCGCCTGCTTGATTCGGCCGGCTATCGACATTATGAGATCTCCAATTGGGCGCGCAGGTATAATACACGTGATTTTCGCTGCAGGCATAACCTGCAGTACTGGTTGAACCGACCTTACCTAGGCCTTGGTGCGGGTGCACATGGCTACGCAGAAAATATCAGGACAGTTAATGTGAATACGATCCCTAGGTATATTGAATGTTTATCAAATAATACAACAAGGCACACTACATTTCCGGTCTCACCTGCGGCGGTATCTACGGAAGATATCGATCGAACCACACAAATGAAGGATTTTCTGATGCTGGGTCTGCGGCTGGTTGAGGATGGCGTTAGTGATACACGCTTCACATCCTGGTATGGCATTTCCTATAAGGATGTTTTTGATCAGGAAATACAATCTCTACTAGATAAGGGACTGCTTGAATGGGTGGGGGATGCAGAAGACCGGCTTCGACTGACGCACAGGGGTGTTATGGTCGCAAATCAAGTCTTCATGGTATTTGTCTGATCAGATCACAGAGACGCGCGTACCATTACCCGTTCGCGTGTATTCGTGAGGACTGCATACCGGATTCGCCCAGCG
>Ga0272443_10001585_pt1 | contig 32340 bp, 34 predicted proteins | sample SSMAcet12_FD_193581 | JGI IMG/M metagenome (GOLD analysis project Ga0272443, IMG submission 193581) | Marine sediment archaeal communities from Little Sippewissett salt marsh, Falmouth, MA, United States - SSM-Acet-12 | ecosystem: Environmental > Aquatic > Marine > Wetlands > Sediment ... | reverse complement strand
AAAAAACTTCCGGATTTGGGTAACGGGCAATGGAATATCCCGAATCTTATTTTTTTGATCAGGGAAGTTCTGCCTCAAAAGAAAATAATCAAGGATTACGAAGTTGAACATGCTTTTAATGAAATAGGGCATAGGGTCATGCATTTAAATGCCTCGAAATTGAGAGTTTCCGAAGAAGTTGTGGCTATGATAACTTCCGGGCAAGAAAAGAATCCGGAAGAAGGAAGGGTAGAAGAGAAAGAGTTGATTCTTTTGGCCATTGAAGATATTACTGTTCGCAGGAAAACTGAAAAATTATTAGAAGAGATATCCAATCGCAAATCTGAGTATGTGACCAATGTGTCTCACGAATTCAGAAATCCGCTGTCTGTTATTACGGAATCTATGAGCATGATGGAGGACGGCCTTGCCGGCAAGGTCAGTTCCAGGCAGAACAAAATAATCAACATGGTAAAGAGAAATGCTGACAGGCTTTTGTCGATGATTTCTAATATTCTAAATCTTTCAGCCATTGAATCGGGGAAGATAAAGATGAATTGCGAAGAGATAGAAATAGTGTCGTTAGTAGATTATATTTTGGGAAATTATAAAATAAAGGCGGCAGAGAAAAAGCTTATAATCGAAAAAAAAATTGCCGGCAATATAAACCGTATTTGGGGCGATAAGGATAAAATAGAACAGGTTCTTGTTAATCTTTTAACGAATGCAATTAAATATACACCTGTTGGCGGGAAAATTGAGATCAATCTTCTGAAGACAAAAGATAAAATACGGTTTGAAATTTTCAATACAGGCGCGGGAGTCACCGAGAAAGAAATTAATAAGTTGTTTGACAAATATGAACGGCTTACTGCGGAAAAGGAAGAAGGTACAGGGTTGGGGCTTACAATCGCGAAAGAGATAATCGAGCTCCACAAAGGCAAGATCTGGGCAGAGAGTGACCCCGGAACAGGAAGTAGATTCATTTTCATCATTCCAAAAGATTATCGGAATATCAATTGATTTTTAAAAACAAAAGAGCCATGCTTGATTTATCAAAAAAAAGGTATCGATTTCGAATAATAGACCCGGCGTATCCCGCGTTTAATGTCTATTCATTTAACGCGAGGAGAACTACGCCTTTAGGACCTGTGTGCGTGGCAACCGCGGTTAATAAGATGGAGAAATGGGACGCAGAGATTATTGATGAAAACAATCTCAGACGGTATGGTCCGAAAGCCGCCTCAGGGGGAGCTGATCATGAGTTTCTTCAAAGATTAAGACCCGCGGATGTTGTAGGATTTTACGGCGGGCTTACCAGCACGATACCCAGGCTTTATGAAATAGCCAGGTTTTATAAACAGAAAGGGGCAACGACTATTGCGGGCGGTTGTCATTTTGTTGATGAGACCATTGAAGAAGCTCTTTCATCGGGTATTGATTTCATAGTCATAGGGGAAGGAGAGGAGACGACCAGGGAACTCCTGCAGGCGCTAGCGGAAAACAGGGAGCCGGAAAATGTAAAAGGTATAGTATATAAAAAAGAAGGCAGTGTTGTCCGCACTCCCGAGAGGGAACCTGTAACGGATTTTGATAAATTACCTTTGCCTGATTTTTCTTTAGTTCGATATGCGAAAATCATTGCATATCCTGTCGGAAGGATAAGAGGGTGCGGCATGGATTGTGAGTTTTGTACAGTCAAGGGCAGGCCGAGGTATGCAACTGAAGAAAGGCTGATGGAACAAATAAGTAATATTGTTGAGACAACCAATGCCAGAAAATTCTTTATTGTCGATGATCTTTTCGGGCAGCAGAGGGCCGAAACTATAAGGTTCTGCAGCATGCTCAGGGACTATCAAAAAACAGTAAGCGTAAGATTGGATGTGGGTGTTCAGATAAGATTAGATATGGCAAAAGATCGAGAGCTGCTTTATGCTATGAGGCAGGCAGGGATAAGTTTTATTGCCATAGGTTACGAATCACCTATTGAAGAAGAACTAAAGGCAATGAAAAAGCGTCTTCGTCCCGAAGACATGTTATCTCTTACAAAGATGTTCCGCAAAGCAGGTTTTTTAGTTCATGGTATGTTTATTTTCGGGTATCCGATAAAAGGGAATGTTGATTTTAAAATGTCAACGAAGGAACGTATCAAGAGATTCAGGAAGTTCATTAATAAAGCTCATCTGGATACGGTTCAAGTCATGCTTCCTATACCCTTGCCCGGCACGGAGCTGAGAAAGAGGCTGAAAAGTGAGAATAGGATCTATTCTATTGATAATGTGGGGTGGGAATATTATGACGGGAATTTTCCTGTTTTTCATCCGGATGAGCCAATGACACCGGAAGAAATGCAGACAGCCGCAATGGAGATAATGGGCAGAATGTTCCGGTTTAAGAACATGTTCATGGTGGGAGTAAATGTGCTGTTGTTCCCCTGGATAGTATTTACTCCGCACAATTTTAAACATGGATGGCGGAGATGGTACAGGTTCTGGCGGCAGTCTATAGTTCGTTTTGGAGGATGGATTTTGCTTAAAAAATGGTTTGCGACATATAAAAAAGACAATTTTTCTGAAAAAATGAAGAAGGCAGAAAAGTGTCTATAAACAACTGAACAACAGGGAGCGGTTCTGGAATTGAACCTACAATGGGGGACAGATATTAATGTGCGGGCACGGTGACCCGCACCTAAACTATTATTCTTATGGATTAATTATAAGGGACAGGAATAGGTTGAAAAACGCACCGGATGTAAGATCAATTTAATGACCGTCCCCGATAATGTCTATTCACTTATTTTTAAAAGAATTCACAACATGGTTATATATATGGTTAAATTTAGAGTAATATGGTACAATCTACTTTCCAATGATATTTGAGAGATCTCTTTTATCTTTTGAAAATTGTGAGGAATTGCCTATAGACCTCGCCTAATAATAGTCTATGTCACACCTTTCTCAATGGATTAGATCTTAAATACTTTACAAATAGTGCCTGTATTCTGGAGAATAGAGCTGATGTCCCGAGATCTTTGAGACAAGGTCTTATAGAGGAGATATTAACATAGAAAAGGGGGGGAAATGAAAGGAAGCAAACTTTTTGTAGGTAATCTGAGTTATTCGACAAACGAGCAGGACCTGCGTGAACTATTTTCTGAACACGGTACGGTTCAGTCGGTAAACATAATCCATAATAAGGGGTTCGGTTTTGTGGAGATGTCTAACAGCGATGAGGCCGAAAACGCCAAAAAAGCGCTTAATTACGTTTCCGTGAGCGGAAGAAACATAAGCGTAAACGATGCCAGGCCGCAAAAAGAAAAACCCAGGCATGGTTTTAGAAGATAATGATGTATAAACACGCTTTATTTTTGAATCCTTACATAGAAAGCGCATCAACAAGCATAATGGGGCTTTTCCCGCCGATAGGCCTCGAGTATGTAGCGACAAGCGCTAAAGGTCTGGTGGAGAAGATAACTCTACTCGACCTGAGATATGAAAAGGAGCTCAGCGACCCGGAAAAATTAATTGAATTTATCCGGAAAGAAATAGATATAGTCTGTGTAAGTATAGGATGGGATCGCCAGTTCGATGAGATATGCGCACTGATAAATCTTATACCGGAAGATATAACTTTAGTTGTCGGTGGATATAAAGCGACCGAGCAGGTCGAGGAACTTTTCAAGTACTGTACGAATATCGACATTATTGTAAGAGGTGAAGGCGAAGCGACGATTAAAGAGATATTAACTGCCGTTCCGTTCGAGAAGATAGCGGGGATATCTTACAGGTCTACAGCCGGTATTATTCATAACGAGAATAGACCTTTGCAGGATATCAACGCCATAATAGCCCCTGACCGCAGCATGAGGAAAAATAAATATCAATTGAGGCTTAACGGTATTAATGTCACTAATTTGACTTTTGATTCCGTTTTAAGCTCTCGAGGATGTCCATTTAACTGTAAGTTCTGCACCTTCAGTTTGAATCCTATGGGCCAGAAAAGGAAATATGCCGAGCGCAGTGTAGAATCAGTCATGGAAGAGATCGAGAATATAACGGCAGATACCATACTTTTCAGCGACGACAATTTTTTCACTAACATCAAAAGAGCAGAAAAGATCTGTGACATGATAATAGATCGCAAGCCAGGCAAGCGGTTTATCGCCCAGGCGCGCATCGAGATCGCGGATCATCCCTCGCTTCTCAGTAAAATGGTCAAGGCCGGGTTTAAGATACTTTTTATAGGTGTAGAATCGCCTCATGATCGTATACTTGAGGATATGAATAAGGGGTTTGATTCCGCGAAGATCCGGAATTATTTTTCGGTACTCAAACGATATCCTATTTATTACCATGGATATTTTATTTATGGAAACATAGGTGAAACTGAGGAAGAGATGTTATACATAGCGCAATTCGCGAAAGAAATAAACCTGGATTCGATAACCTTCCAGAAATTAAGGATAGAGAAATTTTCCCCCCTCAGGGAAATAGCCGAAAAAACCGCAGGGTACCATGTTACCGACAGGGGGGAATTATACTCGGACCTCTACAGCCACGCTGTTTTAAAAAAGATCGGCAGGAAGATCAAATTTTCATTTTATACCCCGAAAATTTTGTTTAAAATAATGAGAAAGTTTATTGCGGTAAAATTTTTCAGGTTTGAGGACATCTTTTCACTTTTTAGGGCCGGACCGTATCTTCTTAACGGAGTACTAAAAAGAGAAATAGGTAAAAACCGGCTCGGGGATTCTATAAAAAGGATATTCATAAATAACGCTTAGGCCCGCGCAAGGAATAAAGGAGATAGAGTGGATTCAGGAAGACAAAATAAGGGATCGAATAAAACGTCCGCGCAAAGAACAAATAGTTTTACGTTTGACGGACTGGGCATCGCGCCGAAAATACTTGAAGTGCTGGATAAATTGAAATTTGTTCAGCCTACACCAATTCAACATAAAGCTATCCCGATAGCGATGCGCGGGACTGATGTTATCGGTGTAGCGCAGACAGGCACCGGAAAGACCCTGGCTTTTACAATACCGGTCGTCCAACGACTTTCCGGTAACATGAAAAAATGCCTGATATTGGTCCCCACAAGGGAATTGGCTTTTCAGGTAAACGAGACTTTTCAAAAGATAGCCCCGAGATTCGCCATAAAGACCGTAGTGATAGTAGGCGGGGTGCCTATTAACAAACAGTTTAAAGACTTGAAGAAGTCTCCCCGCGTGATCATTGCCACACCGGGCCGGCTTCTGGACCATATGAATCAGAAGACGATACGCCTGAACGCGGTCAGTATTTTGATACTTGATGAAGCTGATCGGATGCTGGATATGGGGTTTAAACCGGACATAGAAAAAATACTTAAATCCGTTCCCCGCGAGCGCCAGACAATGTTGTTTTCAGCTACTATACCCGAAGAAGTGGTCGAGATAGGAACGTCGCACATGAAGCTGCCCGTTCATATTGAGGTAGCGCCTTCAGGAACCACAGCTGAGCATATTGTTCAGGAATTGTTTATAGTGAAGAAAGAGACAAAAAAAGATCTGTTATCTAAATTGCTGGAACAATACGGAGGCCCGGTGCTTCTTTTTTCGCGCACAAAAAGAGGAGCCGGAAAACTTAAACGCATGGTCAAGAATATGGGGCATACAGTCGCGGAAATACATTCCGATCGGACATTGAGCCAGCGCCGTGAAGCGCTCAAAGGATTCAAGTTCGGGCAATACAGGGTGCTCGTGGCCACAGATATCGCTGCAAGAGGAATAGATGTCGTAGGTATAGAAATAGTCATAAATTATGATCTTCCCGATGACGCGGAAAATTATGTGCACAGGATAGGGCGTACCGGAAGAGCGGGACATGAAGGGCGCGCTATTTCATTCGCGACCCCTGAACAGGGGAGAGAAATACGTAATATTGAGAAGTTGATAAAAGCCGCTTTGCCGGTTTCCGAACATCCCGAGATACAGCATGAAAAATTCGTAACACGCACTCTGTTTAAAAGCAATTCCCGCAGGAGGAAGAGAAGCGGTCTGCGCAAACACAGATAACAGAAACAGAGTCAGACCTCGTCACAGCTCGAAACTGAGCTATGATCCCAATCAATCCAAAAAATCAATAATTAGTGGCGGTTTACCTTGACTACAGAGGTGTAATATGTTACACTTATCGGTGTAAAAGGAGACACTCTATGATATCAATGAAGTCTAAAATAACGAGGGTACTTTTAAACTATTTTTTTCTCAATCCGGAAGAGAGTCTTTTTGTAAATGAGATGTCACGCAAATTAGATCTGGATAAGAGGAATCTTGTGAAGAAACTCAAAGCTCTGGAAGAAGAGGGGATTTTGGGAAGTGAGATCAGGGGAAATCAAAAAATATATTCAATAAATCGTTCATATTCATTATATGATGAATATAGAAAAATAATTTTCAAAACTATAGGTGTTGAAAACAAACTAAAGAACTTAACCGAAAAAGTAAAAGGTATAGAAAAAATGTACCTATTTGGATCATATGCTAAAGACGCTATGGAGACACATAGTGATATAGACTTGCTGGTAGTAGGGGATCATAAAATCATGACTTTGCAAAAAGAGCTAAGCAAACTGCAGAAGGAAATTGGAAGAGAAATTAATGTTGTAAATATGGACAAGAAGGAATTCGAGAAAAGAAAAAAGAAAAAGGATCCTTTTATTGAAACTGTTTTTAAAGAAAAAAACATTGAAGTGATTTAATGGAATTTGATAATAAATATTTTGCAAAGTTCAAATTCACAAAAGAACAGATCAACAAAAACCTTAAGAATGCTTTAAGGGATATAGACATTGCGAAAAAAGATAAATTCTTAGATGTTAAGTTTAATTACGCTTATACGGCACTTTTGAAATCGGGCATTACACTTATTAGTTATTACGGGAGAAAAGTTAAGAGTGTAAGGGGACATCATGTCAGGATCATCGAAAAACTTGCAGAACTTCTTTCGGATGACGGGATCAGCGCGCTCGGGAATTTAATGAGGTCGAAGAGAAATTCAGACTTGTACGAGGGGGGAATAGAAGTAACCAGCAAAGAATGCGAAGAATATATAAATTTTGTAGAACAAATTATCGATAAAATAAAACGAAGAATTAAAGAACGATTAAATCGTGGGCCCATTCAATAGCTGGAATAACCATAGGCCTGATCCCCGGATGGCTTACGTTAAGCAACAGGAAGGAAGAGATAATGGCTTTTGAATTGGAGGAAATAGTTTCATGGGGCAGGATGCATGCGGAGTATGTGAGGATGTTCGATCTATCCGGTGGCGATTTAAAAAAGAAAATACTTGGTTGCGCGGATGGACCCTCGGGTTTCAATTTTGGTCAAACTCAAAGAGGTTATGATGTTATATCGATAGACCCGATTTATGAATATCAAGCTGATGAAATAAGAAACCGGGTACTTTCTACAAAAGCAGAAATATTAGATCAACTGCACAAAAACCGTGAAGTATATGTATGGGACGCGTTTAAAACTCCGGAAGAGTTAGTTGATGCCCGGATAGAGGCACTGAAAATTTTCCTGCAGGATTATGAACCCGGCAAAAGAGAAGGAAGATACCTGCCGGAAAGTTTACCGGAACTTTCTTTTCAAGATAAAACATTTGAAATAGCGGTCTGCTCACATCTATTATTTACATTTACCGACCATTTAGATGCGGATTTTCATATTGCCGCCATCAATGAGATGATCCGTGTTTCACAAGAAGTCAGGATATTTCCTTTATTGGATCTAAGCGGAAAGAAGAGTACTCATCTTGACGCAGTCTTAAGCGAGCTTGAAAAGCGGAAGATCCGGACAGAGATACTCACTGTACCTTATGAAATACAACATGGTGGAAATAAAATGTTAAAGGTTTCAGATAACAGAAACAGAGTCAGACCTCATTACAGCTCGAAACTGAGCTATGACTAAGCCCGACCCCCAATTAAAAATGGTGATCCCGGGTATTCCTTTGATCAGGAATCCCGGGATGACTTTTTAGGGATATACCTTATTTAACGGACATTATTTCGACGTCGAACTGCAATGTTTTTCCGGCGAGGGGATGGTTCAGATCAAGTACTATGCTGTCGTCTTTGATCTCACTGATACGGAAGACCTGGACCCTGCCGTCCGGTGTGTTAGCTTGCAGGCCCATACCTACTCTGGGTTCCATATCCGCGGGAAGCTGTGATCTTGGTACTTCCTGAAAAGATTTGGGATCCACATTGCCGTAAGCTTCTTCGGGATCGATCGTTACATTTTTTTTGTCACCTGCTTTAAGGCCTTCCAGCGCTTTACTGAGGCCGGAGATGATCTTCCCCTGACCGTGGATGTAAGTCATAGGTTTTTTTTGAGCGGACGTATCAACGACCTGGCCGTCGACGGTGAGTGTGTAATGAAAAGATACTTCTTTCCCGTTCTGGATCGTCATGTTTCCCCCTTCGTTTTGAGCTGAACAGAATGATGCGTTCAGGATAAAAACCGCTGAAACAAATGTTGTAAAGGTCCTTATAATCATTTTGAGATCTGAAAAATAAAAAAGCCGCAAGTTCAGTCACCTTGAACCCGCGGCCCAATGATAGCCAAGCTTATATTTTTGATGCTAAAACCCGTTATTGTTGAACATATCTTATTGTAGGGTTTATATCTGATATGTCAAACCTTTTCGGGGGCCAGGAACCGGGGCCTGACCCCGGATTTATTCGATAAAGTCTTTGTTGCAGAATACCGACCATGGGCCGGAACCGATGGCTGTACCTTTTTTCTGTTCAGCCAGAAGGAAAGATTTAATATCGGCCTCTTTTAACAAGATGACCTCTATATCTTCTTCAGGTTCCAGGTCTTGCTCGGGAGAGATGTTCAGGGGGTCGTTTTCGTCGATCTTGGCCATGACCACTCTGCTGGAAGAATCCATTATCCCGGTAGTGGTCTTAAATTCAGGGCTGACGGAAACGATCTCGCCGGTGTACCCGGTTTCTTCTTTCAACTCGACCAGAGCGTGGTCTATGTTATTATAATCGGGCAAAACACCCGCCGGGAAACCTATTACGTAATTATTGATAGCGGGCCGGAACTGTTTTATCAATATGAACCTTTGCGACGGGATGAGTTTGGCGATTATGGCCACGGTGTGAGGTGACGACTTACGTTCGATGAATTCCCATTTGAAAGTCTCACCTTTTTTATTGATATATACAGCCTCTTTTAGAGTTAACCAGGCGCCTTCATATAGTACTTTTTCGCTGAGCTTTTTCATGATGTCCTTATGTGTCAGGTGTTTATGATCTAACACATTCTATACTATGAGATCAAAAAAATCAAATTACCCGGTAATGGCCGCCCCCGGGTAATTTGCAGCGGAGATCCCGGGATGACGATTTTTATTGTACTATCAAACCATTCGCGGTATAAGTGGATTATAAAAAAAGAGGCAAACAGGAGATGAAAATTTTTTAAATGAGTAAAAGATATTTAAAAAAAGGAGATCGCTATGAAGAAAAAACTGACAGGTATTATGGTTCTTGTTCTATTCGGGCTGATGTTGGCGCCGCAGGCGGCGCAGGCTGCCGGCGAAAAGCCGATACAGCTGGCTCTTTTTAACCCGGTCCAGCTTGTCCCGGAGGATGAAGCTATCGCGGGACTTCGACTTACTGTTCTTTACGGAGTGAACAGTGATGTCACAAGTTTAGACCTTGCCCTGGGTGTTAACAGGACGACCGGTACTTACAAGGGGCTCCAGCTCGCGCTTGTGAACTGGAACGAGCAGGATTCAAGTGCTTTGCAGTTCGGTTTGCTCAACTATGCCGGAGGCGATGCCACAGGCCTTCAGTATGGCACAGTCAATGTCGTGGGGAATGATCTCAAAGGTATGCAGTGGGGACTGGTGAACTGGACGGAAGGGTCCATGCACGGGATGCAGTACGGCTTGCTGAATGTTTCCAAAGGCGAGAGTATAGGTTTTGATCTTGGCGTAGTAAACTATAACGAGGGGTCGTTCAAGGGGCTGATGCTGGGAGTAATAAACTATACCCAATCTCTTAACGGCTTGCAGATCGGCCTTATCAACTATAACGGCAATAAAGATCCGTTAGAGTTGATGGTCCTTGTCAACTGGTCGTTTTAACGGCAACCGGTCCAGGGAGGTGTTATGAAAAAGTTGTCCGTTTCGGTTTTGTTACTTTATACGATCCTTGTTGTTATCGGGCATAATTCGACCGCTGAAAACGCCCGGTATCAAGACGGTGTATACGAGGGAGAGCATTCGTTTGTAAAAGCCCGGGTGACAATAGTCGAAGGAAGGATCGATAATATAAAGATACTTGAGCACGGGGGAGGAGGCAAAAAATACGCCGAAATGGTCGAACCTCTTTGTGCTGAGATGGTTTCGGGGCAGACTGTCGATGTCGATACTGTTACGGTGGCAACCGTGAGCAGCGATAACCTGAAAGAAGCCGTGAAAAACGCTTTGCGGAAAGCTAAATAACTATCAGCTGTCAGAAGCGGATAGTGAACAGGGGGCAGGGGTATAAGTGAATTATAAGAAGATCTGCAAATGGTTCACGGTTTGTCCGCTTAAGCGGTTTTACGAGCAGGGGAAAATAGAGAAGAAATGGGTCGAGGAATATTGTCGGCGCGGCAATCCGGATTGTGTAAGAAGGAAAATGGAAGAAGAAGGTATTGGTCATCCGGATAATATGCTGCCGGATGGGACTATTGATGAAAAGCTGGGATAACCGATCCCGGGACCCGGCGCCAGGCAAGCGGGAGGGGAATGGAAAAGCTTATTATTTATTATTCATTTGAGGGGAATACGAGGCTGATCGCCGACAATATCGCTAAAACAGTAGAGGCGGATGTTTTGGAATTGAAGCCAAAAAATGAGATAAGATCAAAAGGGTTTATGAAATATTTTTGGGGCGGTAAAGCCGCCATGATGAAGGAGAAACCGGAAATACTCCCTGTCGATAAAGATCTTGATAAATATGACCTGATATTCATAGGTACGCCTGTCTGGGCATGGACATACGCGCCGCCCTTAAGCACTTTCTTTGATACCTGCAGTTTGTCAGGTAAAAATGTAGCGTTATTTTGCTGCCATGGCGGAGGAAAAGGCGGGATCTTTGATAAAATGAAGACAGCTCTGGATGGGAATAATATTCTGGGAGAGATCGATTTCCAGGATCCGCTGAAAAATGATCCTGACGCGAATGTCCAAAAAGCTATAGAATGGGCCCGGTCGATAGTAGGGAGTGGATAGAGGCCAGGGATCAGTTTCAGGGTTCGTCCGCCATGTCATACCAGGATCACGATTTTTTCAACCGGATTTCCCCGCATGATGTTAAAATATTAAAAGTTTGAAATTATGCCGAGTTATGTTAAAATGCAGCTAGTCTGATGTTTATGAATATATTGGAAGTGAGTATGATAATAACATAAGGAGACAGAGGGATGAGATATTACAGGAAATCAGTTTTATTAGTTATTATTTTTATGTTTTTAGCCTGCGGTAAACTTTTTGCCGCGGAAAATGTCGCGCTGAATAAACCCACAACAGATAATGGGCATTATAGTTCCGGTTCTGTTTCTTATCCCAGTTCTAACGGGGTCGACGGAGATTATGATACCCACTGGAGCTGGTACGCGCATGGGTCGACATCTAACCCGGGATGGTTCAGGGTGGATCTTGAAAATACCTACAGTATAGATCAGATAAACCTTTCTTATTCACATGATGCGGGGAATGTGGGACTTACTAACATTTATAATCTTTACACAAGTCTTGATGATGTTACCTGGGAGCTTATTCATTCAGGTACTCTTGTGGAGCAGAATACTCTGGGTACGAGTAATCCTGATAACATCACTTCGATCCTGTTCGATCCTTTTGAAGTAGGCCGGTTTGTAAAATATGAAGTTGTCGGCGGTACTCATTGGGCAGGGCTGAAAGAACTGGAGGTTTATGGCACAGTTACGCCGGAACCCGTCAGTTCGGTATTATTTTTCCTGGGTGGGGCGACTATGGTTTACCACAGGAGAAAAAAGAAATATAACAAGAAGATCACCTGATCCTGTCAGATGGTATTATGAAAAGATCACTTCTTGAATTCAGGGTCCACTGGAAGAACTATATTTTCCAGAGCTTATTGGCCGCTTTTATACTTTTCATATCTCTGCTTCTTTTCAACATCGAGAAAACACCTATCATGATCGCGTCCATAGGGGCGACCGCTTTTGTTATTTTCGCCATGCCGAACAGTTTGACGGCGAAGACCAGGAATACGATAGGCGGATATATAGCCGGTATAATAACAGGATCTTTGTGCGCTTTTATCCCCCATGATTCATATATCGCCGCTATGAGTATCTATTCCGTGGCTGTCGGGGTGTCCATCTTTATAATGGTTGTCGCGGACTTAGAACATCCGCCCGCTTCCGGGGCCGCGCTCAGTTTCGCTATTAACGGATTCGAGCTCAGGACCGCTATTACCGTCATTTCCTGTGTGATCATTCTCTCTCTGATCAGGGCCATATTCAAAAAACATCTGAGGGACCTTACCTGAACGGTGAGCGGCGCTTCTCCGGTAATCCCGGATCTACGATTTTTGTTTTTCATATCCTTCATATATAGTAAAATACCTTTAGAAAATTTGAAGAAATGGAAGTCGATAACAAGTGTATCAAGTGCGCAGCATAAAAACAGGAGGTGTTGTATGAAACGGTTTGTCGCGGTTTTAGTCATAGCGATGCTTTTAGCATGTTCGGCATTTGTCTCAATATCCTTCGCGGATTCAGCGGCAGTGCTGGACGCGAAGGTCCAGAGTACACTGGATGTGTTTAAGGCGACAAAAGGATCAGACGCGGTCCTTAAGGACGCGAAAGGCCTGTTGGTGTTCCCAAGCGTAAAGAAAGCCGGGTTCGGCATAGGCGGCGAATACGGGGAAGGCGCGCTTCTGGTCGATGGGAAGACGGTGGATTATTACAATACGGCCGCCGCGTCTTTCGGCTTCCAGATCGGGGTACAGGCAAAATCCATCATCCTCGCTTTTATGACGGATCAGGCGTTGAATAATTTCCAGAACTCCGAAGGATGGGAAGTCGGCGCTGATGCTTCCGTAGCTGTTATTGCCGTAGGGGCCGGCGGCGGGATCGACACCACATCCACGAATCAGCCTGTGATAGCTTTTGTCTTTGACCAGAAAGGGCTTATGTATAACCTGACCCTTGAGGGCGCCAAGATGTCGAGAATAAATAAATAACAGGGAGATCCCGGGGTGACGTCGTAGCGGAATATGAAAAGGTCTCTTAGCGTTTGCGTATCCGTCTTAATATTGTTTTCAGGTTGTTCGAATTTTTTTCCGGCGCCGTTAAAGGACGGCGCGTATTTGCGTTACAGGTATATATCGGATAATTATTCGGCGACTTGTGAGATATTGTTTTCAAAAGTAAATAATAGATATTTTGAAGTTCACGTGAAAGATCCCAGGGGGCTGCTCGGCGATCCGTTCGCGGAACCATCCGGAAAAGACGGCAGGGTGATGGTCGACAGGTATATGCGTAACCGCGGCGGGACGACATTTCAGATGAAAGCGCTGGGGCCTATGTGGATAAACGCGGCTACCAGGGCAAGAGGGGGCAAAGCGGCCCTGGACTTTATTTTCAGCGGCGCGACGACCGGGGAAATAAAAAAATGGAAAAAATGGGACGTCTTCGAAGTACAGGCGACTATTTTCAGGGGAGCCGTGACCGGGACGTGGTATTATGACAGGAACACCGGTTTTCTTGTCGGTTTCCAGCAGAAGACCGTGGCTACATCGTTCTTCACAAAAAACATACCTTACTGGATACTCGTCGGGACCAATATCAAAGGGATGTCGGACTCAAAGCCCGATACCGGTGAACCATCCGCCGTGGGATCCGGGAATAGCGCCGCACAACAGGATTTTGCTTATACATCCAGGATCATACTGAAAAACGGCAAAAGTATGGAAGGGGTGATCGCAAAAGATGAGGGGGATCTTATCACCCTTGAACTGGGAGGCGGCAGTGTGAGCACGACTTTGAATAAAAAGGATATCGAGGCTATAGAACCCGTTAATGATTGATGCCGGGAGTGGTTTATGATAAGAAAATACACGGTCTTTTTATTGTTTTCAGCCTTGTTATTTGCGGGGGATGCGGCTCTTGTGTTCTGCAAAGATAAGCCTGATTATTCGAGTTTTCTGAGCCCGCAGCATATAGTATCTTCAAGCGGGGTGTGGTCGTATGGATTTGACGTCTCGGTCAATATAAGTCCTGACGGCAAAGCGACTGCCTCTATATCCAACCTGAAGCCTAAAAACGCGGGAGCATGGGCGAAGTTGAATGTGACCGCGGAAGTGTATAAAGTAAGAAAGGTGAAGGAGAAAAACATCATACGCGCCCAGGTCAAGATAAATTCCTCCGGTAAGGCCAGGGCATTTTCCGTACCGGTTGTCAGCATGGGGGATTACAGCAAGTATAAATGGGGTGCAGTCTCCGACGAAGAAACAACAGACGAATGGAAGCGGTTGTTTATACTGCTCCTTGATGAACACCCGGAACTTGAGGATGTTGAAGAATTCGAGGGAACGACCACGGAAGTAAGCCAGGAAAACGATGTTCCCGGGGACCAGGGAGAAGAAGGCGGATCCGGTAAGTTTGACATCGAGGCCATGGATAGTACTACTCTGGCCGCGTCTCCGGGTAAGCCAAATACCTGCCGGTTAAAAGTGATTGTCGCAAGAAGTGTAAAAAATGAAAATGGCAAAGCTATTGTCAGGCCGGCGGTAGGCGCCAGGGTGACTTTTGAAAAGCCCGCCTGGGGCGGACTCTCACAGAAAGAGGCAGTCACCGACGCGAATGGGGAAGCGATAGTGGTCTACCGGGCTCCTGCCGAAGAGGAATTAAAAGATAAAGACCGGGTAAGTGTCGATATAACCGCCCGGGGTGAGAACCCCGGCGAGTATGACTATGTGCCGGTCTCTGTTGAAAATACTAGCGGCAAAATAATGACTGAAGTGGAACACGAGATCTTGCCGTCGATAAGCGAATACTACAGCAGGATCACGTTCAAGTTCAGGGGAGAAGACAAGGAATATGACGTCATTGTAAGCATTAAACAAAAAGACGGGGCTTTAGTGACAAAACGCGGCGAAAAGGGGGGGACGAACCGGCTGGAGATGAAGATCCGCCCCGGCGGTACAAACGAGGTGTTCTATCACTGGACAGGGGCCCGGGAATTGACTTCGGCTCGTGACGATATAGTCAGTATCGAGATACCGGGATTAGAGCTTAAAAAGGAATTACAAATATCTGTTGGTATAGACCTGCAGCCGCTGCGGGTTGAAAATAACTGGCAGGGGGCGGCATTCCCGGGGGTATACCATCCGTTCAAAGTGTATGTGAACGATGGTTTTCATCCTGAGGCTGACGCGGCGGAACTGTTCAGAAAATTCCATTTCCGGGCGGATCTGAAAATGAATCAGGAATATTATGAACCCGTGACCATCTATGATCCGGATAAAGAAAGCTGGCTCAGCAGGCTGATATCGCACATGGAAGGGGCAGTGATGCCCCGCGGAGCCCTGACAAACAGTGTAATAAACGCAAAACTGGAAAAAGGGGGGCAGGGGGACGCTTTCCTTATATATGAAGACTGGAAGGAAGAAAAAAGCATGGAAGCTTCTTTGCCGGGGGCCATACCGTATGACCGCGGGAGTTATCAATTCGGGTTTGTCCTTTCCTGTGAAGATGACGCCAATGAAGACAATAATAAGATATTAAGCCAGGTGATAAATGTCGAAGAGTATTCGGCCGGCGGGGAGATGCTCAATGAGTTCCTGGTGCCGACTATGAAATCGTACGCTTCGATGGTGCCTGAATCAGGACTTGTACTTTACGCGATCGATACTGGGGTGAACCTCAAAGAGGGTAATTACACGGAAGCTGTAGTGGATACAGCTTTGCAGGTCGGGTCGGATGTGGCGGGTGACTGGATAGACACTAAAAGGATGGAAATACTGGAGAAACCCTTTAAAAAGATAGTCGCTAAAGCCACAGGCAAGCCGGTGTCCAAATTGTCGAAAGAAGAACTGAAATACTGTCTGAAGCGGGCAAAAGAACAATATGCCGGTGATCTGGGCGGGGTGATAGCGAACTGGACTATGGAAAAGGCCAAAGATGAGTTTATGGCTAAAGGTATGAGGGAAAAAACAGCTCAGGACCAGCAGCCGGCCGGCTGGGAATTTTTGAGGCTCTTCCTTAAAGGATACGGCGATTACGGCCTGGTGATACTGGATAAAAAGGGCCTGGATGATTATAAGATCTATGACCAGGCGGGGAATGAACTTAAAAACGCTCCCGCGCAGATATTTTCCGGACCGGCGGAAGATCAAAGGATATTTGATAAAAAAGAAGTCGTAGCAGTGCCGTTCATGCTGGGTGAAAATATAGAGATCCATGCCGCGGGGACCGGGGAGCCGGGTGAGATCATCACGATCACGCCGCGGGGGATCACAAAACGGGAATACCCGGGCAAAAAATGGCAGACAAAGATACAGGTTGCCGAAGAAGTCGAGAAAAGCCTGGATATTTCCGGTAAATGGAAGTCACGTTTCGGGACCATTGAGCTTAGTCAGTCAGGCGGCAGAGTGGAGGGGGACTATACGCACGACAGCGGCAGGATAACGGGTGAACTCGACGGTGTGACACTGCGCGGGACATGGTCCGAAGGGCCTACATATGAACCCCCGAAAGACGCCGGGGATATGGAATTCGTCTTTTCCGATGATGGCAGGAGTTTCAGCGGTAAATGGCGTTACGGGCACGATAAAGAGTCATGGGACGGCAGCTGGGACGGGACTAAAATATGACCGGGATAGACCTTGTCATATGATCCCGGGTATTCCCTGGCGGGAATCCCGGGATGACGGTTTTTTCACCTTTCACTAAATCTGTTTTTCGTCGCTTTTTTACTTCTCTTCTTATCTATAGACACGTTTTTCAGAGGAAATCTTTCAAAAACAGCAGTTCTATATTTCGCATAAAAACCTTGTTTTGGCAGAAAGGGAGGGACACCACTTTTTTTAAAGTGTCCTTGTATACCCATGGGGGGTATGGTATACTTAAATGGAAAGGAGGATATGATGGCAAAGTATCCGGATCACTCAAAAGAGATAAAATCGTTAAAAAGAATAGAGGGGCAGGTGCGCGGTATCCAGAAAATGGTCGAGGAAGGACAATATTGTGTGGATATATTGAACCAGGTACAGGCGGCTATAGGCGCTCTCGCGAAAGTCGAGGATGGTATACTTGAAAGGCATTTAGGTAATTGTGTCACTAAAGCGGTTAAGAGCAGTGATCCCGTAGACAGGCAGACGAAGATTGGCGAACTTATACATCTGATGCGGAGGTTCCGGAAAATATGACAATAAAAAAGATCTTCATAGTCCTCGGTTTATTCACTTGTTTCGCGCATGCGGAAGCGAAAGAGGAGTTTTTTTATAAGGAACTGGACCTTGTCGGAGGGTATTCCGATCGTGACGGGTGGATAGCCGGGAAAGGGATGTCCCATAGGACTTCCGCCGGATTTGAGTATTTCAGAAAATTTTCAAATGATTACGGGGATTATATGACAATCGATCTTCAGGCCAGGGTGTCATATAACCCACGGGAAGAATTTGATGAGGCATGGCAGGCCGAGATACATAATGCCTGGCTTGATTATAAACTCGGTCTGGGAAAAAGTATAAGGATAGGGCATTTTGATCCGGCCTTCGGGCTTGAACCGGTCATAGATACCCATGGTACGCTTTTGCAGACTTTGGCCTTGAAGAATATAGGTTTTAAGAAAGACTGGGGGATAGAATACAGGGGCATGGCCGGTGCATTTGATTATGAAGTCGCTTATTCGATCGGATCCGGCATGGGTGTGGAGAGGATGGATTCAAGTTATCTTATCACCGGGAGAGTAGGGTCCCGGACAGGCGGTGGTCTTGAATACGGCCTGTCAGGCATGTATGGAGACGTGCTTAAAAGCGGGAAGGCCGCTACTTTCCCCAGGCCGGAGTACGAGGAAGAAGCCGTACACAAGAAAAGGGTCGGGTTGGACCTCCGGCAGGATCTGGGGCGCTGCGGGATTATGGGTGAAATCGCTTTCGGGCAGGATGACAAGGAAGAAGTAGTAGGATGCATGACGGAAATAGACTACACTGTCCCGTCTTTGCAGGCTCTTGTGTTAAAAATGCAGTGGCAGTTGTGGGCCAATAATATAGGCAGGGCCGACGCGATAGATAACACTATTAACCTTGGTGCGTCATATAGTTTGACACGGGATATTACGTTGAGGTTAGCATATTTTCATGATCTTCAAAGGTTTAATGGTGATGAAGACAGGATGGTCCTGTTACAGTTATATTTTTATGGGTTTTGATAAAGATGAAAAAAGCAACCATTTTAATAACAGGTATTTACTTGCTGGTTATGTTCCCGGGGCCTTTATACGCGGCGGTAGGCTGCACGCTGAACGATCCCGACAGGGACGTGAGGAGGATATTCCCGGGATCTACCGGATATAAAACGGAATTTATAACAATAGAAGAAGCAGGAGGGGAAAAGTTGTTTGAAGAGGTCCAGGAGAAACTAGGCGATAAATTCGACCCGGTATACGAGACTATTGATGTGCCTTATGCTTATTATACCGTTCTAAAGGGCAGGGAGAAGATCGGATATATACATGGTGTCAACCAGAGAGGGACTTACGGGGGCATGCAGCTTATCCTGGCGACAGACCTGGACGGCAAGATAATTGATTTTTACTATCAAAAGATATCCTCTCCCGAAAGCAGAAAGTTCAGGGATAAAAGTTTTACGGACCGGTTTACTGGAATGACGCTCAAGGACTTTTATGACGGCCTTCCCGCCGGGGATGCGGCCGATCCGACGGAGAACAGCCATGAAGATTTCCGGAACACCATAAGGGGTTTAAAGAAAAACCTTATCCTTTTTAACGAGTTCAAGCTTAAGAACAAATATCGCCGGAACGGGGAAAAACAGAGGGAAACATGAATATATTGTATAGGAACGTAGCCGTTTTTTTGATAAGTTCAGTCCTTGTTTCAGGCTGCGGGAAGATAGAAACATATGGATCGGCAGATTTCGGGGGCAATACTGTGAATATCAGGGAAATACTGGCTGCGCCTGAAAGACATGAGGGCGAGACTGTAGAGGTCAAAGGCAGGATAATCAGGGAGTGTCCTTCGGGATGCTGGTTTGATATTAAAGATAATACGGGTGAGATCCATGTGGATATCAATCCGTCGGGTTTCGCTATACCCCAGAAAACGGGGAGCGTGATAACCGCCAGGGGTAAGGTAAAGATGAGAAACGGTAATGCTATGATCATAGGCGAAGGGGTGAAAATAGAATGAACCTTTTAAAACTGGCCTTTAAAAACCTGGCAAGGAAAAAGATCCGCACTTTTCTTACCGCGGGAGGTGTAGCTGTAGCCGTAGCGGTACTTGTAAGCCTGTTGGGTTTTGACGCGGGATATCAGAAGGCGCTGGGCAGGGATATCGATAAGATGGGATACCAGGTGCTTGTCACAGCAAAAGGGTGTCCCTATGAGGCCGCTACACTTATGCTTAAAGGCGGCGGCGGGCTGAGGTACATGGATCAGGATGTATATAATAAAATAGTGAAGGATCCGCGGGTAGATATGATAACACCGCAACTGGTAGATACCGTATACGACCCTGACAGGCAGGAAGGGCAAGGCGGATACGCTATGTACATGGGGATAGAGAAGTCTTACAGGAAGCTTAAACCATGGTCAAAATATAAAGACGGTGACTGGTTTTCATCGGATAGTGCGGATGAGGTCATCATGGGTTATGAGGCGGCCGAAGTCGAGCAGAGGCATATAGGGGATAAGATATTTATTCCGGGGAAAAATAAGGTGCTGACAGTCACGGGTATATTCGAAAGGACGGGTACACAGGATGACGGTATTATCTTCATGCCGCTTAAAACAATGCAGGATATATTTGACCAGCACGGTAAGCTTACGGGTATAGGTATCAAGCTTAAAGATATAAGCGATATTTCTGAATTTGAAGAAGACCTTTACGACGAACCCGGTATACAGGTGATAAGCCTCGCGCAGGTCAGGGGCACTATCCTTAATCTCATATCATCCGCCAAAGTCATGACCAATTCGGTTGCCGTTATCGCTGTTTTTATAGCTGTCATAGGCGTGACGAACACTATACTCATGTCGGTGTTTGAAAGGACAAAAGAAATAGGCGTGATGAAAGCCATCGGCGCTTCAAGTTTTGATATTTTCAAAGTCATATGGCTGGAAACGACTTTTATATGTTTATTGGGCGGTATAACGGGGAATATCATCGCGCTTGCCGCCGGCAACATTGTAGAAAATACATTTAAAAAAATATTGCCCTACGCTCCCGGCGGGAAACTGGTCTATATAACACCGCTTTTATTGATCGCCTCATTGCTGGGCGCTATTGCCGTGGGGATGATCTCGGGTATGTATCCGGCCCTGAGAGCGGCGTCAATGCGGCCGGTCAACGCCATCAAATCCGGAGAATAAAACATGAATGGTCCACTTATAAAAGCCGAAAATATCTATAAGACTTATGTCTCGAAAGCCGAAAAGATAAATGCCGTAAATGGTTTAGATCTTGATATCCGGACAGGGGACCTTGTATCGATCATGGGGCCTTCAGGTTCGGGTAAGACCACTCTTTTGCATATATTAGGATGCCTGGATAATATCTCAGGCGGGAAGCTTGAAATGTTCGGGGAAGATATATCCGCCAAAAAAGAAGGGGAACTTGTAAATATAAGGAGAAAAAATATAGGTTTTATCTTTCAGGATTTTCATCTTATTTCCAGCCTTACGGCCCTGGAGAATGTGGAACTGGCCCTGTGTTTAGCCAGGAAAAAAAGGGACAGGGAAGAGATCGTCGACCTGTTCGCGAAAGTGGGACTGGGAAAACGGATCAACCACGTTCCCAAAGAACTTTCAGGCGGTGAGAAACAGAGAGTAGCGATCGCGAGAGCCCTCGCGGCATCGCCTAAGCTGATCCTGGCTGACGAACCTACCGGAGACCTGGACTCTAAGACGTCGATGGATATATTTGAGCTTCTGGTCTCGTTAAATGAAAAAGAAAAGTCGACCATAATAGTGGTAACACATGATGAGACCCTGGGAGTCAAAGCGAAAAGGGTGATCCGTCTAAAGGACGGGAAGCTCCAGAATTGATAGAAACCGGAAAAGAGTGTCCCTGATTTAACCCGGCCCGAGAGTTTTTAGCTGCCGTCTGTGGTGAATTCTTTTATCAACCTGCTTAATTTATATAATGAAAAAGGTTTGTACAGGTAATAGGACGCGCCGGAGGAACGGAAAAGTTTTTTAGTGTCTTTTTGTCTTTTCGCGAAGTGGGGGTTATACATGTAACAAGAAAAATGTGTCAAGAATTTTGCATTACATTTGTCATCGTTATCGACCTGTGCTATATTAAAGATCGACCATTTGAAATAACCCGGGGTGGAGATTATGGGTAAAATGAAAACAAAATTCGCTTCTCCCGAAAGATCATCAGCGGCGGAGATCAAGGAATACGGGGAAAAGATCCTGCGGAAGAAATTGTTCGTGGAATCGGTGAATGCTTTCCCGGATATAGTGCTGTTCCTGGACAAAAACAGGCAGGTCGTGTTCTGCAACGAAGCGCTGTTGAAAAGGTTTAATATCAGTAACTCCATGGACCTTGTGGGTAAAACGGTGGGGGAAATCTTTAACTGTGTGAATGTAAATAGAAAAAAAACAGGATGCGGCACTTCGATTTTTTGTATGGAATGCGGGTCCACAAATGCCATTATAAAGTCACAGGAGGGGAAGAAAAGCATTGAAGAGTGCAGGATGTTCGTAAAGACGGATAAAGGAGAACAAGCTCTTGACTTGAGAGTCTGGGCTGTGCCGCTGGATATCGGTAAGGACTGTTTTACGGTCTTTACACTGAAAGATATAGGGGATGAAAAAAGAAGAGAACTGCTCGAGAGGACTTTTTTTCACGATATACTTAATGAAGCGTCGATGATAATCGGTTATTCAGAAAATGTCCAGGACGGCCTTATGGAAATGGATGAACAGACAACGACCAGGATGAATTATATCGCGAATAAAATGGTAGATACCATACAGGGGCAGAAGGACCTTTTGTACGCCGAGTCGGGGGAACTGGAGGTAAACAAGACCAAATTCAATGTTTTTGAATTTCTTAAAAAAACCACCGGTGTATTTAACGACAGCAAATTGACAAGGGGCAAAGAAATAGTCATTGATATGCCCGACAAGGACGCAAAGATCGAAACGGATAAGACGTTACTCAGAAGGATCATGGTAAATCTGATAAAAAATGCCCTGGAAGCCTCGCAAGCCGGGGATATTGTAAAGGTCGCGTGTATAAAGAAGGGTGATAAGTTTACATTTTCCGTAAACAATTCGTTTGTCATGCCTGAAAACGTAAAATTGCAGGTCTTCCAGAGGTCTTTCAGCACCAAGGGGAAGGGCAGAGGAGTAGGGACCTACAGTGTCAAACTTTTTACGGAACAGTATCTTAACGGAAAAGTGTCTTTTACATCAGAAGAAAGTAAGGGGACCACTTTTTTTGTCGAGATCCCAAATTAACCCCGCATCTCTTATCGTACGAAATACAGCCGGAGCGTTCTTCCCGTTATTGCCTAAGCTGTTCATCTATCGCTTCTCTGAAAAGGTCCACTATGGACGAGGGCTGCCGGCCGCCGGACTGCTGCTGCGGCTGTTGCTGCACCTCTTGCTGCGGTGTTTGCTGGCCCTGGGGAGCGGGTTCTTCCTTACTGAAAGCTTCTTTCAAAAGTTCCCTGACGTTTCTTTCCACTTCGGTCACTATTATCTTTTTAGCCAGATAATTCAAGTCGGGGATGATCTCTATGGCGGTGATGGACCCTTTGATCTTTACGGGTATTTCGATCTCTTTATTGCTGTTCTGGACATGTTCCAGTTCATTCACGATCTTTACGAACGCGCCCGAAAGATCCGGGCCTATGCGGAGGTACAGTTTACCGCCCAAAGCCTGGTCGACCATCCCTACCTCGACCCTGCCGCCGATCGATAAATGGTCCGTACGGATATTTATATTATCACAGAAAATAGTACCGTTACTGATGCTTATATCTATGTTCACGGGATAGAACACCGTATCTTTTTTGGTCAGTTCTTTTTTATATTCTTCCGATAACCTGCTTTCCAGGTTCTCGACAAGCCCGGGTATCGCGGATATCTGCCGGAACACTTCTTTCAGGATATTCATATTGTTTATCACCCCGTCTTTAAGGGAAAGACGGCCCGAAGCTTTGATGGTATACGCCATGGCGGGCCACCCGAACCCGCGCGCGGTGCCCTTTATATCCGAGGAGATGATCCCGCTCATATAAGCCGCGTCATCACGCGGCGGGGGTATAAGCTCTGTCAGAGACAGGCCTTTAAGGTCTCCTTCGAAGGATGAAAGCCCGCTTCCCGTGAGGCCGCGCACTTCGCCGTTCGCCGATATAACGCCTTCCGCGAATTTAAGCGACGCGTCGGAGACAGAAAGTGTATCATTTTTTACCACGGCTTTCATATTTATATCCGAAAAAGCGGAGGGTACAGTATCCAGTTTTATCCTGCCGCCGGACAAGGTAAGCGAGGAGTCCGTTTTTGATATTTCAGCGGGGTCCAAAAAAAGAGTGCTCACATTCAGGGCCAGCTTTCCGGACAGGTCCTCGCTGAACCCGCTTCTTCGCAGCGCGGGGAAAGCGTTCAGCACCCGGGACATCTTTATCCTTCCCAGATCTATATTAAGGTCCGAGTTTTCCAGCCTTGCGGTACCGTCCGGGGACAATACACATGTCCCGCTTGATATTATATTCTGGACTGTATTGAAAATGCCCATTCTTATATCGAATCTTACCGGACCCGATAAGGAAACATCTTTTATGGTGACATCTATATCATTGATGGTGAGTTTTACGGGAGGGCTTGCGGTCCTGTCATGTATGGTAACGGTCCCGTCTTTTATTTCCAGCAGATCCACAGAAAAGACCATAGGCGGATCCTGACCGGCCGTTTTTTTACGGACAGGGGTTTTTACCGGGCCGGCCTGCTCCGGCTCCGAGAGGTCAAACCCGCCGATAGACACGGCTTTTTTTTGATCCTGTATGATCGTTATCTCGGGAGATATAAAGATAAGTTTATTTACCACGACCGAGCCTTTTAAAAGCGGCAACAGGTTTATTAATATATCCCCGCTTCCGACGGACATCACGGGATATCCGTCTTTAGCCGGGTTATCGTATATCCTGAGACCCGTAAACCTTATACCGAGCCCGTTTTCGAAAGAGAGGTCTACATCGTCTATGCTTATGCCCTTACCTGTAGCTTCCTCGCCTTTACGCACGATCAGGGGTTTATATTTGTCTATGTCGAATGTGACAAGAAAAACCGCAACCGCGGCTATACCTAAGAACAATATCGTTATGATTATCAAGAATAATTTTTTGATGATGCCCTCCTTGTTTACAGATATTATACCCCGGATCCCGGGGATCCGGTCTCGGGTACCACATTTTGTTTTCGCGCCAGGTCTTCCGTAACGGCAAGGACCACGGGTGTAACGGTCTGTGAACCTTCCATGGAAGCCGTTGAAGCTCCGAAAAGGTTCCCGGTATGTACGGCTTCCTCAAATGACCTCCCCTTGGAAAGCGCGTACAGGACCCCGGCTTTAAGCGAGTCCCCGGCGGCGGTATGGCTTGCCAGATGTATCTTTATACCTTTTTCCCTGATGACCCTGTCTCGTGTCACGAGCATCAACCCGTCCTTATCCAGGGATACGAACACGCCCAGGAGATTATATCTGTCCCTTAGTCTTGCCGCGTATTCTTTGATATCTTTTTCGGTTATGGTATGTATATCGAGCATGCCCGGCTTGGCCAGCCCGCTTGATATAAGAATTTGCAGGAATTCTTCCAGATTAGGTTTTATCATATCCTGGGGAGTGTCCCTTGGGATGTCCAGCACGGATATAGCTTCTTCCGGACCGGACATAAATTTAAAGTCCATCATCAGTTTTATCTTGTCACTATATTTCGCTTTTACCTCTTTTACCAGGGAAGCGTAATACGCGGCATTTTTGTTATATTTAAGGGGTCCCCCGGCTGAAAGCACCATCCAGATATTGTCCGAACCTTTTTGGGACATTTTTTCAAGCATCGACAACGCCTGTTGATTGATATCCGCCACTGTTTCTTTTGAAAGTTCATCCGCCCATTCGAACATGCCCGGGAGCGGAGTATGGTCTATCACATTATATACGGCTACCTGCTGGTCTTTCCCGGGGTCGCGTATCAGTACGGGTATTATATTGTCATCCATAAAACTTTTTTCCCATTCATCCGTGATCTCGGAGCCTTCTTTGCCAGCAAGAGCCACGAGCGCGATATTTTCATCAAAATGGCTGAAGACCTTTGATACATTGATCTGGTCTCCCCCCGCGTCTCGGCGGTATCCCGTGAGGATAAGCGCGCCGTCCGGCCCGGTTCTCCATTCTATTGTAATGTCAAGAGGCCCTGTATGGTTTATCGCCAGGACCCTGGTATTTTCCGGGTCCGGTGTTTTGCGCGGGGCATCGCATTTTTTTCTGTTGTCACCGGTTCCCGTAGCTTTTATGACTTCATGAGCGATCTCGTGGTTTACGCGTCTTTTTTCCGCGTCGGACAATCCGGCATAGGTGGATATTACGGCTTCTTTTAAGGCGGGTCCCGTGAGCTTTTTTATGCCTAAATTTTTGGACAGCGTATCTGCAATATTCATTTATTGATGGCCCCTGTATTTTTTTATATGGGAAAAGGTTCCCGGTTTTGTCATTGTTATTATATATTTGCGGTTTCAAAATTGCAATCAAATCACTCTTTGTGCTTTTGGCTATGGGATTTGGAATTTAGGGGTTAATAATTTCGTATATAGGATACAGTATATCGTATATAGTCCTATTCCCCCTCACCGTTCCTCTCCCCCATTATGGGGAGAAGGGGACTTTAAAAGTATTCGTTATATACAATAAGTTTGTTAAACTTCAACTATCGACGAACGACAAACAACGAAATACGGTATACGCAATACGATATCCAATATACTATATACGAAGCGGGCATCTCTACTGTTGCGCTGATCTGTCTTCTGTATTCTGTCTTCTGACTTCTGTCTTCTGTAATCTGTAATCTGTGAACTGTAATCTGTGATCTGTTTTCTGACATCTGACATCTGTAGCCGATATGCGAAATACGATATACGGTATACGAAATACGATATACGGTATACGAAATACGGAGTGTGCTGAGGGCTGACCGCTTAAAGCTGTTTCCAATTGACAAAACCCCCGTGAGATTATACCATTACAATGAAAATCATTTCCAACAACGAAAAGGATCCCTTAAGGTATTTCAAATGAAAACATATCTCGATTGCATACCATGTTTTTTCAAACAGGCGCTTGAAGCGGCAAAGAAAGCCGGCGCGGGCCCGAGAGTGCAGAAAAGGATACTGGATGAGCTTGCCGGCATCCTGCCGAATATTTCCCTGAAATCGTCGCCGCCGGAAATAGGCCGGACCATCTATAAGCTTGTCGGCGATATTTCCGGTAAAAAAGACCCTTTTTTAAAGGAAAAGGACAGGAGCAACCGTCTCGCCCTGGCCATTTATGATAAGTTGAAAAAAAAGATCGATCCCGCCTCCGATAAACTTCTCCTGGCGGTCGAACTGGCCATAGCGGGCAATATCATAGATTACGGGGTAAAGAACACATTGAACATCGACGCGGAACTTGCCGCGATATTGAGCAGGGAAAAAGAAGTCATCAAGAAGGAAAGTAAGGCCATTTTCGACTATTCTAAATTCAAACATACTGTAAAAAACACGAGAGACATATTGTACCTGGGCGACAATGCCGGTGAAGTGGTTTTTGACCGCATATTGATAGAACAGATCAAAAAAATAAATAGAGATGTCCGGGTCATTTATGCCGTCAAGGAAAAGCCGGTCATCAATGATGCCCTGAGGAAGGATGCCGAGGATTGCGGGATAGGGAAGATAGCGGAGATAATCTCAAGCGGATCGGACGCGCCGGGCACGGTATTGGCATTATGTTCAAAAAGATTTTTGTCTTTATACCGTAAAGCGGATATGGTTATCAGTAAGGGCCAGGGCAATTTTGAGGCGCTTTCAGGGGCAAAAAGACCCGTATTTTTTCTGTTTATGGCTAAATGCCCGGTCATAGCCCGGGATGTAGGATGCCGGGTAGGTGATGTGATACTGATGCATCATAAGGGAAGGCGATAGCCCGTAATATAAACGGGATGTTCAGACATGGATATTTTAAAGTTATCGGACCGTGCCGAAAAAGACAGGCTTGTCTATGGTGACCTTCATGTTTTAAGATTTTACTCTTCATTTGTAACTGTATCCCGCGGTAAAGTCCTGAAAGCCACAAGACCATACCTTGAATATTGTCCGCTTGCCGCTTCATTTTACAGTGAAATAAGGAGACAGGCCGGCCGCGGCATGGAAGAGACCCGGGAAGCGATAAAAAAAATAATCGAAAAAAAAATAGCGGAATTCGGGTTTTTTACGGAAAACCGGAAATTCTCCGGCAGTGCCATAGCTGTCCCGTACGGAGCGTCGGAGATCCTGATGTCCGCGATGAAGAAAAAACTTATAGACGCGGCGGTCATCGTCTGTGACGGGGCAGGTACGGTGATAGTGGACAGGCCCGATATTGTCCAGGGGATCGGCGCCCGGATGAACGGACTTTTTTTTACCTCACCGATAGACTTTGTAAGAGAGCGCCTTCGGAGGAACGGATGCAAAGTGCTTTTTCCCGATGCCTTGATCGATCAGGTCAGGGGCGCGGAGATAGCGGCGGAACTGGGGTATAAAAAAATAGCGGTAACAGTGAACGCGTTTATGGATAGAAGGTTCGACGACCTGGAAAAGATCGGGAAAAAACATAATGTGAAAGTGACTTCGTTAGCTATTTGCACCACCGGGGTCAAAGCGCCGGTATTAAGGGAGATAATGGGGTCCGCTGATCTTATCTGGAGCTGCGCTTCGGGAAAAACACGTGAACTGGCGGGAGAGAAGGCGCTGCTGCAGGTCTCGAGGAAGATACCCGTTTTTGTTTTAACACAAAAGGGACTTGACCTGTTAAGCGGATACGCTTCAGACCCGGACTTGATAAAAAACCTTGATCCGCGGAAACAGTACATCGTCGACAGTGTGCAAAAAGGGACCGGGATCACTATGGGGCGTTTCCAGTCTTATTTGCGGGAGGAAAAATTACCGGTAATATGTTAAAATATCCGGATAGAAAAACCGGGGCGGAGGATGACTCCGAATTTTATCAGATAAACCGAAAAGGATAAATAATGACGCCAAAAAAAACCGCCAGAAAAACAAAGACGAAAAAAACAAAGGTAAAAAAGACCAAAGCCGTTAAAAAGAAAACGGAACTGGAAGAATTGATGGAAGAGATGATGGCGAGGTTTGACGGGATCGAAAACAAGATATCGGCGCTGATATCCAAGATATCCAGCCTTGCTCTCATGATAAGCACCGAACGTGATGCCAAATTTACCACGCACGCTACCGTGTCAAAAAAGTTCCCGGAAATAAAGGACAGGCCGCCGCGTAAACGCAGGATGTATAAAGCTGTCTGCGCGGATTGTAATACCGCATGTGAAGTGCCTTTTGAACCCAGGCCGGACAGGCCGGTATACTGTAAGGATTGTTATTCGCGCAACAGGAACACCGGCATGCAGAGGAATATACCCGCTAAAGAAGAGATGGCGGCGGAGATCGCGAAGACATTGAATATTGCCATGCCGGGCCTTTCCGGTAAGAAAAGCGCGAAAACCGGGACGAAGAAAAGACCCTCTACGGCTAAAACGACCGGGAAGAAAAAATCCACGTCTAAAAGGCCCGCTTCCAAGACAAAGAAAAAAAGAAGATAAAAGCTGGGGTTATCTATATACCGGCGGTATTAGCGAGTTGATTTCTTATGTCTTATCAGGTAACCTTGGATTTGTATTTATCCTTATAAGAATACAGGAAAAAAGATGAAACATTATTTATTTCGGGCAAAGAGGACCGCGGTTTTTTGCGTATCGGTATTCCTTCTTTTGCAGGCATGGACTGCCTCGGGGTATACGCAGAGCGGAGAAGATTCCGATGTGGTACAGCTGTCGGAGGACCAGTTGAAACTGGTGCGGGCTTTCGGGTATCCCGATATTTTCACTGTCATAGATGTAGAAGGGCTGCGCTCCGAAGTATGGACTTATTACGAGTGGGAACGCAATTTTGTTTTTTTGAACGGCATATTCCAGCGATCTATGCCGCAAAAAGGCGTATCTCCGGATATCAAATGGCCGACATTCCGGCCGACCCAGTTTAAACTGGGTATGACAGAATCCGATATCCGGGAATTTCTGGATAGCCCCACTGTTATAGGCAGGCTTACAGCGGAACAGATCAAAGATTATGAACCGGATGCCCGGGAGGGGATAGTCATATATAATTATTACGAGCAGCTCAAGGTGGCTTTCAAGGACGGCAAGGTCGTATATGTCCAGACCCTCCCGGTGGCCGTGGAGTAAAAAGATGAAAAAATATATCATAAAGTTATTGAACGGCATATCAGTTGTGATAATAGCAGCCAGCCTTATCTTTTATCCCGCTGTCCCCGCGTTTTCCGCGGCCGCGGAAACGGGAGCCGCGATAGCGTTCTGGGCCACTATGGTCACCAGCGCCGAATGGGCAGGCAAGGAATATGTGCACCTGGCGGAGCAGGGAGAGGCGGATGATATAATGGGGGACCAGATAGAGAAGATCAATGCCCGGCTGGACCATAATGAAGAGGAATACCGTAAAGGAAATTACAGGGCAAGGGAGCATAACCTGGAACTTATCAATCTGAGGAAGAAGCTGCAGAAGAACAAGGATGGATTTGATGACTGGAGCGCGAAAGAAAGTTTCAAGAACGCGAAGGATGTAGCGGTGGGCCTGGTGGTAGATAAGGTCGGCGGCGCGGTCGTTCACCGCGCGGGACAGTTCGTCAAGGGAAGCCTGCTTGTGTGTGAAGAGACCACCGGCCTGGTATGGGACGGTATGTCTTATGCGTGGAGCGCGATAACAGGCGCCGATACACTTATACAACGCTCTAAAGACGAGGGAAGATGGCAAGGTGAGGACAGCAGCATCGCTCCGTTTAACATGGTGGAATCCGGCGAATACGCGCAGGGCCGCAGCGGTATAGATGATGAGATTACAAGTACAATGGAGAACAAGCTGGAATCAGATGACCATGAGGCTGTGTATGAAGATACCGGCTCGGGGGATACTTATCAGGAAGGAGATATGTATCAGACCAGCGGGGATGTAAGGGCAGGTATACAACAGAAACGCATGGAACGTTCGCAGCGCGAATATGACAGCCAGATATACCAGGCCGAACAGGCCCGGCAGATGCAACAGACCCTGGCCGTGATGGGAGCGGTGGCGGGCGGTATAGCAGCCGCGGCGAATGTAAAAAAACACAGCCACGGTTCATCTCACGGGCATGGACATACTGTCAAGATATCTACAAGCCTCCCCAAAAGGCATTGACATCACTGAACTGCAAATCCCGGGATCATCCCGGGATCCTTTTGCGATAGAAAAGACAGGATCAACCGACATCAGTATTATATGATCTGGCAACCGAGTTTCTTTTCGATAGCGGCTACTATCGTATCCAACTGGCTTTTTATATACCGGCATGTCTGGGCAAGGTCACTCATCCCGGCATTGTCGAATATAACAGCTGCCTGTCCGATATCCCTGTATGATTCGGCTGCTAATTCGGCCAGGTAGTTTATATCTTTTTTGTACCCGGTAGGATTTTGTTTGACAGCAACGAATTCTCCCATGTTCACATAAGTGTTGACTACCATATCCATGGCGTCAGTAAACGCATAATTGGGGCGGGGAACACCTATACTGTTGTATAAACGCCTTATCTCCTGGGTGCAGGCGAGACATTCATCTACAAATCGGTCGGATATGCGGAAATTCCCTGTCGACATGGCGTTTGCGGATTTTTCAACGGCTTGCCCCCATTGCAGCATCAATGCCTGTATCCTTTTTATTTTTTTGTCTTTATCCTGGCTTTTATCGAGACGCCGCAGGTTGTTGTTGACCAGCGTTCTGATGCGGTCATCCGGTGACAGGGACACAGCTTTCTTGTAATCCGCTTCGGCGGCGGAAATATTGCCGAGGTTCTGGTAAGCCGCGCCGCGGTCCATATAATAATAAGCGTTTTCCGGGTCAAGTGAGATGGCCGAAGTGTAATCCTGTATCGCCGACTCAAAATCGCTTTTTTCAAAATAGCATCCGCCCCTGTTGTAATAAGGCAGGCCCTTCTCGAAACCAGGATCATATGACAGCACCACATCATAATCTTTTATCGCCTGGTCCGGTTTATCCATGTTCTGGTACGAAACGCCCCGGTTCAAATAAGCAGAAAGAAGATGCGACCCTTCCCCCGGCAGTACGGCACGCGTAAAATCTATGACCGCTTTTTTAAAATCCTGCCTGTCCAGGGATATCAACCCTCTTTTATAGCTGGCTGCCCCGTTCAGGAAATCGGGATCTATTTCAAGTGTCCGTGTATAGTGCCCGTAAGCTGTATTCGGGTCATCAAGTATATATTGATGTATGTTGCCGATATTATAAAAAGCGATAGCCGCGTCCGGGGTGTCAGGGCCCAGCGCGATGGCTTCATTGTAGAATTTCAGGGCTTCCCGGTATTCCTCGTTCTGGTAGTAGTCAAAACCTTTATCGATAAGGTCCGCCTGGTCTTTGTTTGCCTGGGAAGAAGATACGGTACAAGAAAGCATAAGGCAGATAAACGCGCATAATATCCTGATTTTCATCTTTACACCCCTTTTTTGATATGTATACCTTTATAGACTATACTCATTTTCAGGAATTAGCAAGTCGCTTGTCAGCTTTCACAGAATACAGAAGACAGAATACAGAAGACAGAAGTCAGAATACAGAATACAGAATGCAGAAGACAGAAGTCAGGGGACAGAAGACAGGAGTGAATAGTGAAACGACCCGGAACGGACTCTGTGAATGGTGAAGGGACAATGCGTAAAAAGCCCACTTACAGCCGTCAGCTACA
>Ga0272443_10001584_pt1 | contig 32342 bp, 35 predicted proteins | sample SSMAcet12_FD_193581 | JGI IMG/M metagenome (GOLD analysis project Ga0272443, IMG submission 193581) | Marine sediment archaeal communities from Little Sippewissett salt marsh, Falmouth, MA, United States - SSM-Acet-12 | ecosystem: Environmental > Aquatic > Marine > Wetlands > Sediment ... | reverse complement strand
TGGATGACGGTCACGGAACTGCGCGCCAGGCACATCGAGGTTTTCGGCGAGGCCACGCGCTCGGGCAACAAGGATTGGCTCCGCAAGCGCATCGCCTGGCGCATCCAGGCCAATGCCGAGGGCGGCCTGTCCGAACGTGCCCGGCGCCGGGCCGAGGAGCTCGCCAACGACGCCGACTTGCGCACCACGGCGCCGAAAGACAGGCAACCCACTGGCCATACTACCCGGACGGCCGTCGCGTTCGCGCACGATTCGCGGGTGCCGATGGTGGGCGGGATCCTCCGGCGTCCCTACAAGGGCCGTGAGATCATCGTGCGCGTACGGGCCAAGGGTTTCGAATTTGATGGCGAAATCTATCGCAGCCTGTCGGCCATTGCCAGGGCTGTCACCGGCGCGCACTGGAATGGTTACCACTTCTTCAACCTCAACGGAGGCTCCGATGCGTAGTACTCACAACCCGGCTGCGATCCGGTGTGCCGTTTACACCCGCAAGTCCACCGAGGAGGGCCTTGAACAGGAGTTCAACAGCCTCGACGCCCAGCGCGAGGCGGGTGAGGCGTACATTGCCAGCCAGAAGTCCGAGGGCTGGAGCTGCCTGCCCGACCGCTACGACGACGGCGGGTTCACGGGCGGCAACATGGATCGGCCCGCCTTGAAACGCCTCCTGGCCGACATTGAGGCCGGGAATGTGGACTGCATCGTCGTCTACAAGGTGGATCGGCTTTCCCGCAGCCTGATCGACTTCGCCCGGATCATGGACGTGCTCGAACGGAACCATGTGGCGTTCGTCTCCGTCACCCAGCAGTTCAACACGAGCACGTCGATGGGCAGGCTCATGCTCAATGTGTTGCTCTCGTTCGCCCAGTTCGAGCGCGAGATGATCTCGGAGCGCACGCGCGACAAGATCGCCGCCACGCGCCGCAAGGGCAAGTGGTCCGGCGGCATGCCGATGCTGGGTTACGATGTGGACGTGCGTGGTGGCCGGCTGGTGGTCAACGAGGCCGAGGCGGCGCAAGTCCGCCAGGTGTTCGCGCTCTACCTGGAACGCGAGTCTTTGATCGCGACGGCGGCCGAACTGAACGCGCGTGGCTGGACGACGAAACGCTGGATCACGCGCAAGGGCCTCGAACGCGGCGGCAGGCTGTTCGGCAAAAACAACGTGTTGGCGATCCTGTCCAACCCGATCTACGTGGGCAAGATCACCTACAAGGACGAGGTCCACGCCGGCGAGCACCCGGCCATCGTGGACGAGGCTCTCTTCGCGCGCGTGCAGCGGCTGCTCAAGCGCAACGGCCGCTCGGGCGGTGCGCACGTGAAGAACCGCCACGGCGCGTTGCTCAAGGGCCTGGTGCGCTGCAAGGCCTGCGGGTGCGCGATGGCGCCGTCGCATACCGTGAGGCGCCATGCGAGCAACGGAACCAAGGTGTACCGCTACTACTGCTGCACAAACGCTCAGAAGCGCGGGTGGCACGTCTGCCCGTCGCCGTCGGTGCCGGCGCCGGAACTGGAGCGGTTCGTCGTCGAACAGATCCGGTGCATCGGTACGGACGCCAACCTGCTGGCTGAGACGCTCGGAGAGAGCCGTCGCCAGCACGAGGAGGCCGTCGGCCAGCTGGAAGATGAGAAGCGCAGGCTGGATCGCGAGTTGCATCGCCACGAGGCTGAGCTTCGCAAACTCGCCGGCCAGGACGGTTCGGCCACCGATCGCATGGCTGACATTCAGGATCGGATCCGTACCGCCCAGCGTCGGGCCAGAGAGGTGCGCGCGCAGATCGAGGCGCTCTCGCGCGAGTTGGTGGATGGGCAGGAGGTGGGTGGAGCTTGCGCGCTGTTCGATCCGCTCTGGGAGACGCTCAGCGCCTGCGAGCAGGCGCGTATCCTCCACCTTCTCATCGAGCGTGTCACCTACAATGGGCCGGGCGGCTCCGTAGCAATCACGTTCCATCCGACGGGCATCAAAGCGCTGGCCGACGAGCTGGCCACGCAGGAGGCGACGGCATGACGGGTGTGACGATCGAATGCAAGGTGCATTTCGCACGTGGGCGGCGGAGCCGCAAGGTTATCGAGCTTGGCCAGCAGCCTGCATCCGATCCGACGCCGGAAGGGCGGGTGCCGCGCATCGCGCGCCTCATGGCCATGGCCATAAAGTTCGATCGGCTGATTGCAGAGGGCGAGGTTACCGATCAGGCCGATCTTGCGCGGCTGGGCCACGTCACGCGTGCCCGCGTCACGCAGATCATGAACCTGCTCAACCTGGCACCCGACATCCAGGAGGCGATCCTGTTTCTGCCAAGGGTTGCCTCTGACCGCGATCCGATCCGCGAGCGCATGGTTCGGCCGGTCGCAACCGAGCCGGACTGGCGTAAGCAGCGGCGGATGTGGGAGTTACAGGCGCCACCTAGCTGCCGACACGGTTTGGGGCGCGAGCGGACCAGGCGGTTTTCATGTTGGTGAAGGTGGTTGCCTTGCTCGCGTTGTCGCAGAGCCCGTTCGCCTCATCAGAGGCTCAGGCAATGGTGGACGGTCGATTCGCTCGGCCAACGGAGCGCAGGAGCATGCCGAAGGAGGGCATTTTGGTCGGCGCTCCTGCGCTCCGGGCCGCACTGTGAGGTCACTCGATGAGGATGATGGGGCGCTTGCCGCCGAGCTTTTTGAAAATATCCTCCAATTGCGAAGCGTATTCGTCAATGTATCCTGCTGCGTGGAAATGTTCGCCGTGGCCGATCTCAGCCACTTCTTCCATGAGTTCCACGTCCGCATTGGCCCCCACGCTGATTGTGTAGATGCGTATACCTTGCATGGCGGCATCGTTCGCAGCGTCCTTGGTATCCTGTTTCGCCTGCGTGACGTTCCAACTTGAGCCGTTGCGGATCGTGTTGGCAATACCGTCCGTGAGCAGCAGCATGACTTTGCTGGCGTTGGGTCTGGCTTGCAGACTGTTCAGGAGGACATTCACACCATGGTCGATGCCGGCTGCGATATTGGTGTTGGTCGTCCACATGCCTGGTTGGAGGTTGTCCATCAGACCCCTGATGTGGTTTATGTCGTCCGTCAGCCAGGACATGTCGTTGGGTCTGTTCGACGGGCCGTACCCATAGGTCGCATAGCCTGCGAGGCCAACACGATCGTCGCTGTCGAGATCCTCGACCACGGTAAGGCAGTGCTGCACCGCGTCGGCGACAGCGCCCCAGGGCTGCTGGAGGGTGTTGGCCAGGCCGGGCGACACGTTTTGGCCGTACGCCCGTTCCTGAAGGTAGTCTACCCACGTCTTCATCCCAAAGCGGTACCGCAGGCCGGCGTCACCGTAATACTGGTTCGTGGGGTCGTATCTGCACATGCTGGAGTTGGAGTTGATACAGTAATCAACGAAATCGTCCCAACTGCCGCCGACATGCTTGTGGCCTGTTTCAGGATTCATGTCGGAACCGGGGTAAGGCACCATCTCCTCAACTTCACCGGCGCCGATGTAACTGTTTCCATTGCCTCCGCTCTGACCTCCGCTTATTCCGCTCTTCCAGCGATAGATGCCCAGGCCGACGAGGACTCGTCGTCGGTAGTAGCTTATGTCGTTGTCGTACTGGTTGCTGTTGATCGCTGACATTTCCGCGCTGGTGTAGTTTCCGTATCCATTGGCGCTCAGCGTCTGACTGACGAAATCGTTCGACAGCGACGAGTACTGGCCCCTAGCCAGGCGAACCAGCCCCGGATCGCTCGTAAAATCCCAGCCCGGCCCGGTTTCAGCCGTTCCCCACGCGGACATGTTCCCAAGGAAGGGCCCTTGGTACTGGCCGGTCTCCGGATCGGTCGACTGTTCTTCCATGCGGGGATCCCACAGTGATCGCCAGAACTCGGTGTTGCCGATATTCATGATCTTGAAGTTGCGCAGAGAGCTGTCGTCATTGTGCGACGTGGACAGGTCGATCACGAACGTGATGTCGCGCGGGACCAGCACCGCTGTCGCCTGGGCTGCGACGTTGGCGGAGTTGTTTCCAAATATCCGGGCCATGATGGTTGGAATCGGGCCGGAAGGGGAGTTCTCCGTTCGCCGGACGCGAACCCGTACGGCGTTTGGAAAGACTTCTGTCTCATAAAATGTGTACCGTCCGGTATCCAAGTCCATGGCGGCGCTACCAAAGACGACATCCGTTTCCTCGAGCTCCACGCCGCTCCCCATGACCTGGTTCAATTGGGTGAATTGTGCGGCGCGATTTCGCGCGTTTACCAGCGGGTCTCCGTGGCTATAATCGCCCAGATCGGACGCCGCCGCCAAGGCGGCCGCGTCCGCCGAGCGCTGGAGTTCGGCCCGCGCGTTGTACAACATGCCCACGTCGATGGCCAGCGCGGCCATACCGACCAGCAGGGGTATCAACACCGCTACAAACACCGCCACCGCCCCACGCCGCCTTCGTTGTCGTACGTATCTGCGGACCATAGCGCATGCCTCCTTCCGGAATCCACAGTGCGTGGAATGCACCACCCTCGCTCCGCGCAGCGCTGCTTACAAAGCAGGCTGACTCACGACAAGCGCATGGGCTTCCCGCTGGTAATGAACGTACGATTGTATTTCCGGTTTTCCAAGAAGTTCTGAAAAATATCATGAATTATTTCGCCGTCCGGTAATATGCTTTCCCCCCCACGCGCCCATCGCTCATAACCGGGAGGCAAAGATGCTGTGGTTGCGCTCTTTCAGGCAAAGCCGATCATTGAACGGCTGCTGATAGGTAATAGTTCACTCCATATAAGACTGCCGTGCGTGTCCAGGAGTGGGAGTTTTCTGGCTATCTTATTCCTTTTCACAATCAGGGGCCGAAAAAACGCATCTGGCCCGTACCCAACCGCCACGGTTTCCGGACGACGGAAATGGAACCAACGATTCTTTTCAAAACGTAACCTGCTCGCTTGATCTGCGGCCTTCGCCACTCCTAGAGTCAGGCATAGTGTGAAGTGCGGACCGCGGAGGTCAGCTTTCCACAATCAAGCTGCCGTTGCCTGCGAGCCGTACCGAATTGCGAACAGGAAACAAATGGGGCTGGATTGCCAGAAAGCATGATCTACGCCTGGCGTCGTGAAAAACCGCCAACAGTCATGAATTTCATGGCTTGTCGTATGACTTGCAGATTTCGACGTACCTAGAGCGTCATGACAAAATGTCTGCCATGTCCAAAGGACGGCCGACGACAGGGGTTAGAGGAGCCATTACTTTTTGCCAATGAAATGGAGGGGGGAGCATGTTGGTTATCAGACTGTCCGTTTGCGCGGTTGTGGTTGGTTTTTGCTCATGGTCTGCCCATGCCGGGCTGGTAGTCGATGGTCATCTCGGTGACTGGGGTGTCACGGCGGCCGATAATAACGCCAGCGATTTCACCACCTGGTCGCCGGGTATCGATCTGTTGGGATATCATCATGAAGATCAGGATGACCTTGCAGGCCGCAATTTCTTTCTGGATCCTCACTACGGCGGCCAGGATTTTGATGGCGAAATGATGGCCGTCGCGGCACAGGGCGATCGGCTGTACATCGCGCTCGCGACTGGGCAACGACCTGATAATGGGTTCAAGTTCTATCAGCCCGGTGACATCCGGATTGAGACCTCCCTGGGTACCTACGGCATCGAGGTTGGCGGCGGCAAGGGAGGCGATCCTGGGCCGGCTATCAGCAGTGGGGCTCCGGGCTCTACCTACCAGCTCAACAGCCTGGGCGAGGTCAATACCTACGTTCCCGCTTCCACACTCCAGGTCGCCGGTTCGATCTGGACCGATGTGAACTGGATCCTGAATTCGCTGGTTCCTTACGGCCCGACACAGTTGGAGATTCACGACGACAGTCTATACGTAGGCTTGGCTGAGTTTATCTCTACTCGCGACTCCGTCACTGCGCAGCACTCCATCATCGAATTGGCGTTCGATCTCAGGCTGCTTGATGGCGCGATGATTCACTCCGTGCACTGGCGGCCGGCCTGCGGTAACGACGAACTCGACGTGCTGGTCAATGCTGTACCGGAGCCGGGTACCCTAGCCTTCCTGGCTCTGGGAGGCTTGGCCGTGCTGCGTCGCCGTCGCTAGAAGAGGGTGGGCTGCAAATCCATGTAGCAATGTTGGGCTATTATTGCAGACTGATAAATGAAAAGTACTCGCCGGGTCCCTGGCCATAAGAGCAGGGCCCCGGTTGTTTAGACGGCATGGCGACGCAGAATCAGCGACAGGCCGCCCAAGGCGAAAAGGACCACGGTTGTTGGCTCCGGAATGGCGCCAGCGTTGAACTTGCCCCCCATGACGTGGCCACCGCCGTGTAGATCGCCGACAACCAGAAGGCCGTCAACCCTGCCATGCATAAACTGTGTATCCGCCAGCGGGGCAAGAATATTCACCCTGTTCGTCTGGCTGAGAGTCAGTTCTGTTGCAGCGGGCATGTTCAAGAGAACCGATTCCTTTTCCACTCCCCCCTTGTAGACCCATGTGGTGTTGTCCAGATACACCAAACTGTCATTTACGTTGATAAGCACGATTGCATCCTTGGGTCCCTCTATCGTGAATCCCCAGGCGTTCTGCAATGTCTTCTGGTCAACCTCGACAACGTTGACTCCGCTTACGGCCCCAAAGATCAGGTGCCCCCTCTCGTCGGTCAGTGTGTTGGTGGCAAACATGCTCTCGATCAGGGCGGAAGTATTCAGGAAATAGGCGGACACGGCATCATGGTCAACTGGTGTGTGATAGGGAAAGCTGGAGTTGACCGCATCGACCTTCACTCGATCCGAAAAAGCCACGGTTCCGCCGGCGTTAGCTGACCCATGAATCATCGCTCCGCCCCAACCGTAATCGCCGATGCTGCCGCCCGAATAAAGGTCTCCCAAAACGGTCACGCCATTCATGCCGATGTGGCCGCCCACGTCGAGATGGCCGCCAAATGTACTCGAATATTGGGCGCTGAAATCGCCGCCAACGTTCAATACATAATCATTCAAAACATTTGAAACGAGACGTGACGTTGCGACCCTTGCCTGGGGGCTTGTCGAATCTATTTCCCCGGAATCGCGCGTTACCCCTACAGCGTGTAGCTTCAATATCGGCGCTTGATCTACCTGCTTTGCGTTTTCCTTGTAGCCTGAGAGCTGGCCATGCCTTGCAATATGGGACGAACGAAGGTAGGCACTACCGGCTGCACCCGTCGGCCCATGAAACGTCGCCTGAAAACGGTTATCAGCCCTCCCGATGCTGCCGCGAGAATACACGCTGAAATAGTCAAACGGCTGGATCATGTCGGCCAACACAGGCTGATACGTAGTGGCCATCACACAAGACACAACGAAGTAGATGGCATTCCGCATGACTAGACTCCTTCAGGGGGATGGCAAATCCTTGAGAATATGATCTCTCTAAACCATTGATAAAGTTATGATATGAATCGGACAAAACAAAATCGTACGAGGCAAAAGCGATCCGCCGAAGGGCTCGCGGTCGCGTGAGTCCGGTAATCACACTGAATCTACTGTACTGGTTCAGCCTGAATTTGAGAGTAAGGTCACGAGATATAACCGTTTCCTGTGGATGGCGTGAATAAAAGAGCGGCGTGACGATGTTGGGGTATAGTAGCCGACTCATAAGTGAAAAACGGGGCAGCCCAACCCGATTATCGAGCTCCCTTGACCGCCACGATGGCCCTGATACAATGACTAGGACAATGTCTTCCGGCCCAGGTGGCAATGCCCCGTTACGCGTGGCATGACCGGACGCCCTGTCGGCCGACCTCGATCGGGATGGGGACGTCGACCAGTCGGACTTCGGACTCTTTCAGCAGTGTTTTAGCGGTGAGGACAATCTCGCCGATCCGAGATGCGCTAATCTGAATTGAGTGGCCGAACCCACGCGCGCGCCGGCCCACCTCCCGCCGGCTATGGGCCGGCGGGTTGGGTAGCCAAAACAGCCGCGGGCGTCCCTTCCTCGGCCTCAGGCCCACCCGGCCTTGTCAGCCACTCGACGATTCGGGCGCGGAGGGTTGCGTCCTCCATGCCCTGGGCGATGAGTGCCTGCTGGAGCTCGGGCGGCATCGACTCGGTGCCCTTGCCGGTGGCTGACAGATTGAACTGCCCGGCGAAACCTGCCAACCGCGAGCCGACGCGCTGCTCGGTGATCCAGTAACCCTCGATCCCGGGCTGAACGCCCTCGCCGGAGATATGGGCGGCCATGTTGTCCCAGAGGGCCTGGCCGGTGATCGAGGTGGCCACCTGGTTCTGTGTGCGCTCGAAGACCGGCTCGTTGCGGATGCCGGCCCAGACGAGCACGTGAACCGGACTGGCGCAAACAGAGGAGGATGTGAAAGGGCCGCGCAATCTGTTTCAACCTGGATTTCCCAATTGACTTTGGCGCTTCTATGCAACCGATGTGCGTTTCACTCTGTAGAATAGGATGATTTCGCACCTCCAACCTTCGAATAAGCGGAGAACCCAATGGGTGAAGCACGCAAGGACGCGTTGAAGGTCGGTTTCGACAACCGTTTGAGACTCGAATTCCACGGGGCGAAGGTCAGCACGGACGGCGGCCTGTTTCCCTATCGTGAACTGGATGATGCGGCACAACTTACGGAATCCGGCGCGGTCAGACTGTTCGACTTCTGCACAGGCCGCAACATCTGCCACAGTGTAAGCGCACTGCTACGTCAGTCGGTCTTCAGCTGTCTGGCAGGCTACGAGGATACCAACGACGCCGAGCGACTCTCTATCGATCCCGTCATGTGTCATGTCGTCGGTGGAAGCGCAGCGGATCGGGCCGCTGCCTCCACCAGCCAAGTCAGCCGATTCGAGACCGATGTCCTGACTCATCCGGACAATCTCGTTGCTTTGGTTGCCATGCCCGGTCAAGGGGTGGACCTGGTTCGCCATCGCCGACCCATCAAGAAACTGATCCTGGACATGGACAGTTCGGTCAGCGAGACGTATGGCCAGCAGGAGGGCTCGGCATACAACGGCCACTTCGGTTGCACCTGATACCATCCGCTGTTCATCTTCAACCAGGACGGTGACGTGGAACGGGCAATCCTGCGGAATGGTAATGTCCACAGCGCCGATGGTTGGCGTTCGGTGATGGAACCCGTGATAGAACGGTATAGCGATGACGACATTGCCAAGTTCTTCCGGGGTGATGCGGCATTCGCTCAGCCCGAAGTGTACTGCTATCTCGAATCCGAGAGCTATGGCTACGCCATCCTGCTGCCCGCCAACGATGTGCTGTACAAGTACGTTGAACATCTGGTGAAACGGCCTGTCGGTCAGCCACCCAAGAAGCCAGTCATGCGATACTGCAGTTTCGTCTACCGGGCGCAGAGTTGGGACCGTCCTCGTCGAGTGATCGGCAAGATCGAGTTTCACCATGGCGAGCTGTTTCCGAGGATCAACTTCGTGGTGACGAACCTGTCCTGGTCCTCCAAGCGGGTGGTACGATTCTACAACAAGCGTGGTACAGCCGAGCAATGGATCAAGGAGGGCAAGCACGCCGTCAACTGGACACGTTTGAGTTGCCATGACTTCACCGACAACCAGGTCCGTCTCCAGTTGTTCGTGCTGGCGTACAGCCTGGGCAACTTCCTGCGACGGTTGGCATTGCCTGCCAACGTGAAGCACTGGACCCTGACGACACTGCGGGACAAGCTGATCAAGATCGGAGCGAAGGTAGTTCGTCACGCTCGGTACGTGACGTTCCAACTGGCGGAGGTGGCGGTGCCGGGTGATCTGTTTCGAATGATTCTCGACCGGATCGGTCGGTTCCGTTCGGCACCCCTGGCGTTGGAGAGCGGCTGATCAGGAAACCAGGCTGAAAAGGCAACGATCTCGGTATCTTTCACGGATCGCGGCTGCGCTGAGAATGGTCGAAACCATAACGCTTTGCGAACTTCGGGCGGTCGTAGCCCCCGGTCACCAAGAAAACGGACGTTTAGGCGAGGATTTGGCTATTGGTAGTGGGGCTGCGGAGGTAGAATGTGCGTTTGCTGGGCGACCGAAGCACAATCGCAGATGTCATATGGGAAATCTCAGTTACAAATGCCTCAAGACGGGCTGCTCGGCAGAAAAACGACAACTCGAAGAGGTTGAACGACTACGGGCTTGCATCGGCATACTGGCGATCGTGGCAGTGCGGCTTCTGCAGCTGAAGCAGCAAGCGAGGGTTGAGCCGGAACGAGCGGCCACGGCATGTGCTCCTCAAGGACACGTTCAGGTTCTGGCCGCTTATCTCCATCAGACGGTGGAAGGCTGGACGATACGGGAGTTCTGGCGCGAGGTCGCCCGACTGGGAGGCTTCCTGGCCCGCAAGCGCGACGGCGAACCCGGGTGGCAGACCATCTGGCGAGGTTGGCAGATGCTGGACCTCATGACGATCGGAGCCGGCTTGGCATCGGAGATCAGAAAATGTGGGTAATGACAAGCCCTAAAAGGACTGGCCTAACAGCCGGCCTGCGGCCGGTAAGGCCGCGCAAGCGGCTTGGTTAGTGAGTGGTTTTCACTCGGTGATGACGTGTTGATGACGAAGAGAGAGGGATCACGTAGAGTTGTGGCACTCGTGGGGGATCATTTATGCGCAAGCTGATGTGGGTTGGACTTTTGGTGGCTGGGGTGATGGCGGGTGCGTTGGCGGCGGAGCCGACGGCGTCGGTACGGTTGCCCGGGGAGGTGCCGCCGGTGATTGCGGTCTGGGCCTGGCTGGAATGGACATTCGCACCGGGCGGCTACGAGGATCATATCGAGATGGTGGCCGGGCACAGCGGGGTCAACCTGTTGGCGACCACGATCCGGGCGCCCGGCAGGCTCTTAACCGACGCGGCGGTGCACGATCAGATCAAGCGGGGGGCAGAATATGCCGGCAGGTTCGGCATCCGGACCGCGATGGACCTGGACGTCCGGCTGGCCCGGGAGGCGTTTCAGAAAGCGTACCCGGACGAGCTTCAGGAGATGCTGCGGCTGCGGGAAGTGGTCTTAAAGGGGGACGGTGAGGCGACGTTGAGCGTTCGGTGCGAGAAGCTGTCGGATCACTACACGTTTCTGTCGGGCTACGTTCAACAGGCCGGCAGGCTGGTACGAGTGTACGCTTACGAGCGGAACGCCGAGGGCATCCGGCCGGAGACGGTGGAGGACATTACCGAGCGGTGCACGGCGGACGAGGCCAGCGCGCAGGCGGTGTCGGTGAGGATTCCCGGCGGACAGCAGATGGAGGGGAAGACCGCCTGCGTGATGGTTTCGTTCAGCCACCTGACGCCGGACGCCTTTGCTCCGCACCTGTTGTCGTTTCAAAGGGAAATCCTGGAGCGTTACCGGGACGTGCCGTTGGCGGGTGCGTGCAAGAACGAGTGGGGGTTTCCGCCGTGCTTCGACGGCAACCCGGCTCATGATGATTACTGGTATTCGCGATTCATGGGTGAGGCTTATGCGGAGCAGACCGGCGGGCGGGACCTACTGCGGGATTGCGTGCTGATGACCTACGGTGAGGTCGGTCGGGAAGAGGAGCGACTGGCGGCGATCAATCGGTTCAACGAGATGTGCCGACAGCTGCATGGGAGGATCGAGCAGGATTTTTACGAGGCGGTCAAGTCGGTCTGGGGGCCTGAGGCGGTGGTCGTGACCCATCCGACGTGGTGGCCTTACCCGGATCGGCGGGAGTTCAAGAAGAACGGGCTGGACTGGTGGATCGCCCGGCGGGACTGGGCCCAGACGGATGAGATCACGCCGTATTGCGTGCGGACGGCGCTGGCCAAGAAGTGGGGCAGCCCAGTGTGGTTCAACATGTATTACTCGCCGAAGGTGCCCGACTACCAGGCGGAGATGTGGGCGGGGGCGCTGACCGGCGGGAGAATCGATTATCACGCGCTTTGGCCGGTGGATTTGAAGATGGTGTTCAACGAGGAGCGCCATCGGGCGCTGCTGCGCGGGGGGCTGATGCGCGGTGACTGCCGGGTGCGGCTGTTGAACTTCATCACCGCAAGTCCGTTGGATTGTCCGGTGGCCGTGGTGTTCGGCCAGCCGGGGGCGATGAACTGGGCGGGGGCGGGTTATGACGACGTGGGGATGGCTTTGAGCGACGGGCTCTGGCGGGCGGGGTACCCGGCGGACCTGATCCCGACGACCGAGATATGGACGGGGGCGTTGGCGGTGAGCGCGGACGGGTACGTGCGGTACGGTCCGCAGAGTTATCGCAGCGTGGTGTTGTATCGGCCGGAGTGTGACAAGGCGGTCACAGCGGAGTTCATGAAGAAGGCGTCGAAGGGTAAGAGCAGGTTGTATCGGGTCGGGGAGTGGACGCGGGACTTCGACGGCCGACCTTTTGATGGGGCGGGGTTACTGCCCGGCGAGATGGTGGTCCTGGCGGACGGGCAATCGGCGGTCGAGCGGATCACCAAGCAGTTGAGAGCCGAGGGGGTTGGAGTCCAGGCGCGGGCCGACCGTATGCTCGGGTTTAGTGATTGTCGAAGCGTGGCCCCGCCAGCCGCCGGTGAAAGCCGGCTCGTCGATGGGACGCACATCGTGGTTGCAGGAGCGGGCGAAGCGGCCGGCGATTTGATTCAGCGGACGATCCGCGTCGACGGTCACAACGTGGTGGTCGATGCAGTGGGGCTGTTGGCCATTCGCTTGGACAAGCGGGGAGCGGTCGAGGCATTGGCGGCCGGTGGGCTCAAGCGTCTGGATGCGGGCGAATTGAAGATCGAGTTGGCCGATCGCGTTGATGTTGCGCTTTGGCGGGATCGCGGGGGAAAATGGAGAGGTGTGATTCAGGATTGTTCGGGGCCGATACCCACCGGGTTGGGGAAGTTGACCGATCGTTGGGTGCGTCTGTCGGTGCCGATTCCTTTGGAATAACGAGGTTGGGTCGGGTCCCTTGGGGCGTGCATGTTCGGCGTACGGGGGTCAATCACGGATGATGACCCGGACGTCGATCTCGTCGGATTCGTTGGCCTTGCGGAACTCGACGAGGTGGTGCTTGAAGCGGAAACGGGCGACGTCCGGGGGGCCGAGGAAGGGCGTGAGCTTGGCCAGCGGCCCGCATCTGATCCGGCGCCAGAAGGGCGGGTGCCGCGCATCGCGCGCCTCATGGCCCTGGCGATCCGTTTCGATCGGCTGATCAGAGAGGGCGAAGTAACCGATCAGGCCGATCTGGCACGGTTGGGCCACGTCACCCGTGCACGCGTGACCCAGATCATGAACCTGCTGCACCTGGCGCCCGACATCCAGGAGGAGCTGCTCTTCCTGCCCCGCACGGAACATGGTCGCGATCCGATTTGCGAGCCCATGGTTCGACCCATCGCGGCCGAGCCGGACTGGCGCAAACAGCGGCGGATGTGGAAGGGGTCGTGACTGGGAAGTAGGCTAATTCTACTATGGTCTATTTATCAGCGCTGTAACGAAACCTCGTTGAAGTTTTATGATTGACAATGTTAGCACGACAACGCGGGTTAGGGATCGGGCGGGATGCATCGGCGGCAGTTCTTGAGGGTGATTCCAAGGGCGTGGAGTTGGCGGAGGCGTTCGGGACGGTGTGATCGGCGTGCTTTTGCGTTGCGGTGTTGCGTGATGCGTATTCGTTCAGCACTATGCGTCAGCAGGTCGTGTCGTGCAGATCGTGTCAAGCCTTGCGCTTGAATCGACGCATTGGTGGCCCGGCGAAGCTGCTGGAGCGTCAGACATTTTCCCCCCCGCCACATGTCCCTCTTCGATCAGCTTGAGCCGCGTGCGTGCCAGGAACAGATGGCTGATCATGGTCAGGATCAAGTGCCGTTGTATAGCGCGATAGCGGCGGCACTCGAAGTGATCGAGCCCCAGCAAGCCTTTTTCATCCTGGAAGCATCGCTCAATATGCCAACGCGAGAAGGCCACGTGCAGGATGCGTTCGAGCGATGTTGCGGTCGACGCGTTGGAGACGAAGTATTTGATCTCGCCGGTCATCGGATGTTGCGCTACGATCAGCCACATCGGTGCCGAGGGCAAGGTGAAGCTCTTGCCTGCGTCTTCGGGTCGCACATTCATGCGAAAGCGCGCGGCCTTGGCCTGCCAGACTATCGGACCTTTATGCCCATCCTTGACGTGGAAGTCCTGCCAGGGCTGATCGCGCATGACATAGGAATACGTGCACAGCCGATCCACCCGGTTGGGCCTGGCGGACTGCGCGGCCAGACGCGGGAATCGCTGTGGACGCCCCTTCCCTGAATGATGCGCCTTCTGCAGCACCATCGGCTCGACCAGCCAGCCGGTGAAAGACTTCGGCACTTCAGCCACATAGGTCTGTCCCATGCGATGAAGCGTTTCGAGGAATTGGGCATTGCAGCCATAGCCCTCATCGAATGTCAGCCAGGCGAACCGAATTCCGTTGGCTTGGGCGCGTTGAAGCATGTCCAGGGCGATTCGCCATTTGGGTTGATGTGGCATCTCATCGGGAATGTGCGCTTCGCGGCAACGATTGCGATCGGCGTCCCAGGACTCCGGCAGAAACAATTGATGATCCAACGTGCAGCGGAATTGGCCACGTAGATCCGCATAACCCAAACCCACCGTCACGACGCAGTTGTCAATCTTGCCCGTGGCACCACAATACTGACGTTGAACCCCGGCCGTCTTGTCGCCACGCTTGGGAAAGCTGGTCTCATCGATCAGTCCGATCGCCTCTTCGTACAAATGGGCCTCCGCTACCCACTGCTGCAAGCGATCCAACGCCCGCTGGTGATCCCACGTATGCGTCGCCAGGAAATCCTGCAATGTTCTCGGCGCCATGCCCAACGCGTCGGCCATCGGCTCGGCGCACTTGCGGCGAACGTTTGAAAGTTGACCATGCACATACCGCTGCAGATGCTCGCGCCCTTCGCTACGAGCAAAGCAGTCGTCGAACAACCGTAAGAATCGGCGCAAATCGCCCACCAGCCGACCTATGCGTCGAGCATCCATGCTCTTGTCCTCCAGCTTGCTGTCGCTGGAGATGTTATCGTACAATCCCTTTCAGATTCTTGAGCGTAACCCGCGTTGTCGTGCTAGAACCGGTTTCAAAACTATCCACAACGTAAACTTGCGCCATGGCTGAACTTATGGTTTACTCTGGCTTTTCTGCGAAAGGAGTTCGCAATGGCCAGAGACAAAACACTGCTCACGGATGAGCAATGGGAAATCATTGAACCGTTGCTGCCCAAGCCGAAACGCTCACCGAAGGGAGGTCGCAGCCGCAGGGAGAACCGCGAGGTGTTCGAGGGCATCCTCTGGGTGTTGCGCAGTGGCGCCCGCTGGAAGGATTTGCCTGATTCGTACCCCTCGCCAAGCACATGCTGGCGTCGTTTGCAGGAGTGGGAGGAACAGGGCGTCTGGTTGAAAGCCTGGCGGGCTCTGCTCGCGAGGTTGGATGAAGAAGGCCAACTTCGCTGGGCCGAGATCTTCGCCGACGGCAGTTTTGCCACGGCGAAAAAAGGGGGCTCTGCGTGGGTAAAACCAAACGTGGAAAGGGTACAAAGTGGATGGTGGTGGGAGACGGCCAAGGTATTCCTCTGGGAATCCTCCTGGAGTCGGCATCCCCGGCGGAAGTAAAACTGCTGGAACCGACGTTGGAGAAAGTTGCTGTGCCGCGATCGGGCCCCGGCAGGCCACGCAAGAATCCGGAGCGACTCATCGTCGACAAAGCCTATGATTCGGATCCGTTGCGAACACGCTGACCAAACGCGGTATCGATATGATCTGCCCCACAAGAGCAACCGGACCCGACCTGCCACCCAGGACGGCCGAAAGTTGCGACGATACAAACGTCGCTGGATCATTGAACGCACGATCGCATGGCTCGGAAACTTCCGCCGCCTGGTCGTTCGTTATGAACATAAGATCATGATGTATCAGGCTTTTCTTCATGTGGCCTGCCTAATCATCGTGGCGAGGCAGTTTTGAAACCGGTTCTAGCGAAAAAAATCAATTTTGTGCTTGTGATGAGACGCCACATCATTTAAAGTACGGGCGAGCGGGAAGAGGCTCCCCATCCTCCAAGGCAGGGTATCTTTCCCATTGCCTGTGTGTATCCCTGCCGGGCCTCCACGTCACGGATGATCTGGCCCGCGGATCGAATAGAAAGCAGAGAGCGTCGCCATAAGGCCAAGCAGAATATGTAAGGAGAGGAATGTCCCAATGAAGTGGACGGGAGTGCTGGATGGATCTACCCCGTCAGGGATAGCCGGTCGGGTGTGCGACGAATGGTCACGGGGCGGCCACAACGCTGCCCCACCCCCTCATCATTCGGAGCATTCCCCCATGCCTCCAAAAACGCAAGCTTCAGACGGCGGAGATTATGTAAGGCGCGTGACCTTACTCTCCAATTCAGGCTGAACCATTACAAGGAGGGGTGCCCACGTCTCAACCTGACAGCGGAGAACTCCCATGCGACAGATCATTTGAGCGGCAAGCGTCTGCGTACGGCGTTGGTGGATTTCTGTTCTTGCTTCTTCGCAAGTGTCGGGGTCCATCTATCCACAGGAGAATCGCGATGCTGAGGCATAAATACTGTCTGAGTGTGGCGAGTGTTGTGTGGGTGGTGTTCGTTCCCACCAGCTTGGCCGCGGACCTGGAGACGGGGTTCAACGGGGGGGCGCTGGTATGATGACAGAACACGGCTCGGCAGCGTAGCAGGGTGGAGGTTATCTGGGAAATATCGGCTACAACATGTTCACCGATTTCGACGGAGGTGTCTCATGTCTCGCATCAGTTTCTCACTCTTTCAGGTCGTGCTGGTTGTCAGTCTTTTGCCACTCGTCGTCGGCCATGGCTGCCCGTCAGTTCAACCACCGTTGAGCGATACGCTGGGGCTTGAAGCAACCAACGCGGAGAGCCTTGATGCGGCGGCGCAGCGCTTCAGCGATCTACTGGCCACGCAGTCGCGCGACGAGGCGAGACTCGCGCTGGTAGCGACATTGGCGGCCAGTGATCCGGAGATCGTCGACGTCGAGTTGGCCAGCGACGGCTACTCGGTTCGCATCGAGTTTCGTGACGGGACCCTCGCCGTGATCAACACGTTCGACGCCTTCGCGTCAGAGGTCACAGCGGTACCCGCCGCCGACGCCAATGAGGCCATGTCGTCGCGAGCACAAAAACCCGTCGTCAGCCGCATTGCTCGGGAGATCACGTCGATCGTCGACTGTCCTGACATGATCGTGTCCGATTCCAAGAAAGTGAAGATCGTCAATGCCGCCGCGATGACGAACACCACTAGTACGGCCGAAAACATCCGAGACATGACGGCAGCTCTGGTCGATCTGGGCTGGGACCCAGCCGATATCGACGTGCGGGCCCGAAGCAATGACGACAATTTCGGTATGCTCCTGACCGACCTTCTGGACCATCGTGGATACGGCGTGGTGATCTACATCGGCCACGGTGGCAAGTGGGTCGCCAATGACGGTCAGGAACACCATCACATCCAAGCCATCGCCGGTGGTCCCGGAGCCAAAGAGGCCTATACGGCCGCCGTCGGCCAGGACGAGTTTGACCAGTGGCTCGAATGGCAGGACCAGGGCAAGTGTACCTCCGCCGCGTCGCTGAACGAAGAGGGAAAGCCGACCCCGGAAGTGTGGATCCGCGACGATTTGCTCGCCGAGCAGATGACCGTGGATCCCGGCACGATGACTTACTTCATCTCCTGCAATTCGTGGAATCTGCAGGATGTGTTCGCCGATGCGGGCGTCGATAGTTTCGCGGCGTGGGAGGGCAAGGCGGACGGCGGCACCGGCCCAGAGGCGTTCCTTTCGTTGATCGAGACCATGAGTGGTGAGACGCCCCTGACCGACGAGCAGGCGTTTGCCCAGATCAGCGCCGACGCCCCGGAGACGTTCGTCTCTAGTGGCGGCGGCAACTTGCACCAGTACGCGTCGAGCCAGGGCGATTACCATCTGCCATCGTGGGGGAAGTTCTTGCTGGATGATCTCGACGTACCTGACGGTACGGAAACCGCCGAGGTCACGATCACGTATCCCGATTGCCCGGACGCCTCGGTCACCTTCACGATAGAAGTCGGCGAGGAACTCGACGTCAGCGGCCTGATCCCCGGCGACGCCATCCTCACCATCGTCGCCAAAGACGCCAGCGGCAATGTGCTCGGCACGGGCCTGACCGAAACGGTGTTCCGCAGCGGCGGCAACAACAGCACATGGGTGGAGACCTGCTCAGCGTCGCTGGCACTGACGATGGATGCCTTTCCCGAGGATACCGCAACGGTCGAGGTCGAGATCGCCTATGTGAACCCGGACATCCCGTCGCCCGACCCGCTGGCCTTTCCGGTCGATACCCCGCCGAGTGTCGCCTCGCTGATGCCAGGTTCGGCGACCATCTCCACCGTTGCGAAGGACGCGTCGGGCCAGGTGATCGGCTACAGCGAGTTGGACCAGAACATCGCCTGCGGCGCCAACGACGTGGGCCTCTGTCTGGGTTGGGCCACGCTCGAGCCGACGGCCTACCCGCCGGATACCGCCGAGCTGCGGGTTACGGCATCGGCACCGGCAGCGTTCGATCCGGTCACCATCACCCCTGGCGCCACCGCACCGATGGTCGGACTGACCGTCAACGAGTCGGTCACCTTCACGACCGAGGCGTTTGATTCGCTGGGCAAAAGCCTCGGCACCCATGCGACGACCACGACGATTGCCTGCGGAGAGAACACCGTCGAACTAGTCGTGACGACCTACGATATCGTTCTGGAGATCAAGCCGACACAAATCGAAGCCGATGGCGTAGATCGTTGCCTACTCACGGCCACACTTCGCTCCTGGTTGCCGGGTGACACTGGCGCACCCACAGGAGATCCAATCGTCGGCAAGAGCGTGGAGTTCGTTACCAGTCTCGGCGACCTGGTCGGCCCCAATCCCGTCGCAAGCGACGCCAGCGGACAGGCCACGATCGAACTGACCGGCACCGTCCCCGGCCAGGCAATCGTCCGCGCCGTTGTCTTCGAAGACGGCAAGGAGGCCGTCCGCGTGGTACGCATCGGTGAGGTGGACGGCTACTTCGAGGACTTCGAGGGGCTACTCGGCCTGGAATGGTCGCACACGTCCACCGGCGTCGTGGACGGCAGTACTTACCTCGGCCCATTCTACGACGAGGAAGTGGAACTGAGGCTCGACGGATTTCCCGGCCACAACCGCATCCTGGTCTCGTTCGATGTCATCATCATAGGCCCCTGGACGGGTCGCGGATGTACGCTCGAGGATTTCCCATGGTACGCTCAGAGTGACGGGCACTTCATGGGTTACATCGATGCCGATGTCGGATCTACCATTTTCAACATGGATTACTCACGTGGAGATGAGGACTACGTCTGTTGCATCGGCATCAGTGAACCCTATGCCAATCCAACTGGCCCCTGTCTCTGTCAGGATTCGATCTACTGCGACGATGACGATGATCCCGCGCAATACGGTGCAAGCAAGGTGATCAGCGACAACATCGCCATCTATCATGTCGAGTCGGAGTTCCAGCATATCGGGGGGCACCTTGTCCTAAGGTTCTGGCAGGACGAGCGTATGATTAGCGGTATCGAGTGGTATGGTATTGACGTATCCGCCGCCCTGCCCACGACGTTCGGCATCGACAACTTGGAAGTAAGGGCCTGCATCTGGCCAGGTGACGGGGGATGCACGTTTAATTGACTTCGGCATCTGCCAGCGGTGCTACAGCGGTGAGGGTAATCCTGCTGATCCAGACTGCGCAAATCTCAATTGAACGACTGTACCCACGTATGCCCACCAACCCGCCGGCTATGGGCCGGCGGGTTGAGTGGTGGTGGCCGGAACCGCAGCGGACGTGCCTTCAGCGGCCTCGGGCCCAGCCGGCCTCGTCAGCCAGTCGACGATACGGGCGCGGAGGGCGGCGTCCTCCATACCCTGGGCGATGAGTGCCTGCTGGAGCTCGGGCGGCATCGACTCGGTACCCTTGCCAGTCGCTGACAAGTTGAACTGCCCGGCGAAGCCGGCCAGGCGCGAACCGACCCGCTGCTCGGTGATCCAGTAGCCCTCGATCCCGGGCTGGACGCCCTCGCCGGAGATATGGGCGGCCATGTTGTTCCAGAGGGCCTGGCCGGTGACCGAGGTGGCCACCTGATTCTGGGTCCGCTCGAAGTCGCGTGGCCAGGCGGCCGGTCCCTGGCAGCCCGCGACCAACATGCCCACGATACCGATCGTTATGATTGCCTGGAATCGCATCACGTGTTCCTCCCTGCTCATGTGTCCGACATTCACCCACAGCCCGCCACATCCCTTGCTCACCACGGCGTCGTACCCACCCACTCTCTTGCTCACGCACGGTGCCAGCCCACCCACGACGCCACACCATCCGCCTCAACCGCCGACCGCCTCGATGATGGCCCGCACGAGCGGGCACGCCTCCAACACACAGCCCGTTGCCAGCAGACACACCGCCACGGCCATAACCCACAGTGCCTTGTTCATCGCGTCCTCCTCTCAGGTAAACTTGCCACGCGGGCACACGACCCGCGCGAATCGCAACTTCGTATGCAACTCGGCCAGCTGCCACTGCGGGCAGCCGCAGGCCTGGCAATACAATTTCTCGCCCTCGCGTTTTGAGTGCTCGCACGACGCGCAGAGCGCCAGCCGACGGTGGTAAATCGCATCGTCACAACGGCCCGACGTGACAGCCCGTGCGAACGAGACGACCTTGCCGGGCGTGACGATCGGCGACACCGCCCGGCGAGGAACGACGGATGGCGTCCAGAGTCCGTGTCGCATTAAAAACTCCGACGCTCTCATAACGGCGCCACCTCGGCGGCAAGCAGGCCGCCCGTGTGTTTATAATTCGAGCCGGATGGGTTCGTGTCCCGCCAGGCCTGGAGCCAGGCGAAGCAGGCACTTTCACTCGCACAGGCACCTGGATCGGGATCTGTCCACGAGCCAGTAATCACGCCGCAGTCCGTGTCGGGCGTCGGCCGGCCAAAGTTCGCACAGGGCCAATTGGAATAGGAGGTTCCCAGCGGGTAGGCCCGCAGGCTCGTCATGAACTCGCCGACATAATCTCCTTCGTTTCGACCGATCAACACCACGGTTCCATCGAAGGCGAGGTACTTTCCGCCGACCGCTTCCGGGTAGGTGTCGTGGCTCCACACCGATCCTTCGATGCCGAGTTCTTCCGTGCCCCACTTGCAACCCGAATTACAAAAACTCACAGCCGATTTGCCCGACCACCAGAGCATGCCGGTCGAATCGCCTGTGACATAAAAATCCTTCGCTGCGCTGAACTTTTCGCCGCCGCAGTGTGCCCAGTGACCGCTCATCTGGTAGCGCAACGGCAGCGCGCCACCGCAGCTGTCCCACCAGTATCTGCAAGTCATGTACCAGTTAATTCGCGGCGGCGAGATGACGTCGGCGGCGAGCGTTCGCGCGTAAAGGTTGTTGCCCGCACGGAACGGGTAGCCATACAATACGCCGTCCGAGCATGCACCACGGAGCAGCATCCGCCCGCCAACACGGATCGGGTAAAAGAGAGTCGTCCCGTCCACGCCGACGTCACCGCGAAACATGAGCCGGTTGGCCGAATCGCGGTATGGATAGAGCTTCGTGATGCCGTAGTCTCTGCTCATGAGCAGCTCGTTGTTTCGTCCGGATCATCCTGAACCGGCGAAAGGTCATAGGACGACGGCTCCGCCGAGGCTCGGGCACCTCCGATCCGCTGGTCGATAATCCACTCGGGCGTGACGCCCTGCGGCGCCTGGAAGAGAACGACCTCGTCGCCGACTACATGCCATGCGTGCGGGCCCTGGTAGGCCTCGACGGACTGCCCGGTTCCGGACAGGGATCCGAGCGTCCCGGTGGCGAGCTCCACCTCGGCCGTGCCGGCCGAATAATCGCAGGTGGTGACGATCCCGACCTGGACGCGTCCACCGCTGGCGCCGGCCGGGAATTGAACAATGGCCCACTTGAGGCCAGTGCCAGCGTCTTTCCAGAGGACCCGGGCAATGCCTGAATCCCTGGACTGAAGGTTGAGCGTGAGATCTTCAATCGCGCCGGCGAACTCGTGATCTTCGTCTGTGACGTCGAGCCGGACGGGTGTGACACCGGCCACAAGCGCACGGCCCAACTTGCCATCGTGGATTGGCTCGGCCAGGACGACGATCCGGCTCGCGTCGTCGGCGGCAGGTGCCGTGACGTCGAACGCCGCCCGGTTCTGGAACTCGAGTTCGTTGTCAGTCGGCGCGATGACGATCCCGTCGATCGCCAGGACGGCGAAACGTAACTGATCGGCGCCCGAGATATTGCGCACAAGAATCGTGCCAGCGGGCACATCGGCACCCGCAGTCCGGGCCACCTGCAGCGATTGCCGATCGCGGTTCGCCTGGGCCGCATCGACGAATGCGTTGAACGTCTCGGCCGCGATCCGTAGCGGCTGGCCACGATGGACTTTTACGAGCGTCATGCGCCGATTCCCAAACTGATCGAGAAGAGCGCGGCCGGGAACACCTGCTCGACATAGACGGCGGTGGGTTTTTTGATGAGTTTGACGGCGTCCTCGTCCACGTCGTCCTCGTACTGGACCCAGAGATAGTCCCATCCGTATTTCGTGATGCCGGTGATCTCGCCGATCTGGATGTTCGACTGGTTCGGCAGGGCCGAGAACCGGAACGTCAGTTCCCACTGCTCGCTGCCGCGCTTGGCGCCGGACGCGCCAAGGAAAAGCAACTCGCCCGGCGCGAAACCTCGGAACCAGTCGTCGTTGACACAGCCCGTTGTCGCGAAGAGCGCCATCTTGTAGCCTGGCGTGACCTGCGCGTCGGCCATGAAGTGCGTCTCGGTAAAGTGGTAGGCCGGCACCTGGATATCGACACCCTCGACGCCAGACTCCGTGACTCCGATCGCGCCCTGGTAGTTCGGCGCTGTCTGGCCAGAGGGTGCGTAGCGCCCACGTGTTGCGATCGATTGAGTCACGTGCTGGAATCCGCCGCCAGTGTCGAAGGTGTAGATGGACTCGCGCGGTTCGTAGGCGACCATGAGCCGCCAACTGTTGTTGTCGATCGGTTCTTCGATCGCGATCGACGTGCGGGTGAGATTATTGTAGGAGTCGGGAATCTGGGTTTCGGCCGCGTTCAGAACCTGGGCCTCCGATTCACCAGCTGACGCGATCGCCCGGTACGGGATCATCGCCGACGGGCGCACGCCGGCCGTCTCGGTGCGTTGATCGAACAGCTCTGTAAAAATGATAGCCATGGAAGTTTAGCAGCCGTTATATGCAGGACTAAATTTATCCCGCTCACTCAAACACAATGCCCTCTGTCATCTTCTGGACGATCTTACTCGTGTTGCGGGCCGTCTCTTCGGTTGCCTTGGCAGTCCGTTCCTCGACATTGCCCATACCCATGCCTGCCGCGGTCATGCCCTGGAACGTGCCGGCTACGTTGAGCGTGCGTGCGGTGGCGTCTTCCAGTGCGCTCGATGCGTCGGCGATCGCCTGGCGCACGCGATCCATGAACGTCTCCGGCTTGCCAGGGCCCTCGTCGGGTTCGGTGGCAGGCGCGCGGACCTCGTCGATGGCCGCCTGCCAGTCGGCGCGGGCCTGCTCGAGGGCAGCGCGGGCCGCCTCGCGTTCCTGCTCGTGCTGGCGCGCGAGTGCGTCTTCCTCGGTGGCAGCACGCTCCTCGATCTCACGGAAGGCGTCGATCCGATCCTGTTCGATGTCTTCCAAAGAGGCCTTCTTCTCGCGTTCGATCCGATCGAGGCGGTTGACGAGGTCTCGGTCGGCCAGGTTCAGCGCATACTCGAGATCGAAGTCCTTCCCGAACATGTCGAACTTGTCGCCAAGTTTCAGCCAGCCCTTCGTGAGGATGTTCTGGAGCGTGTGCCATTCGGTGGCGAGGCCGGCGGTGAACCGCGTCCAGACGGAACGCATCCGCGCGACGACCTCGGCCATCACGACGAGCGAGCCATAAAACGCGTCGGCGAACAAGTCCTGGAACCAGCCCTTGAAGTCGATCCAGTACCCGCGCAGGGCATGGACTCCCTTCTGCCATTCGAGCTTGAGCCTCGCCCAGAGTACGCGGGCGGCCAGGCCGATATCACCTTTGGCCATCGCGTCACCGATCGCACGCCAGGTGTCATGCGCTGTCACAGAGAGCTTGCCAAACTGCTCGCCCAACCAGTTGAGCGCGGCCGAGCCGGCGCCAGTCGCGTGCAGGAGGACGGCGCCGAGACTCGCTGCACTGGCAATCGCCAGGCCGATCGGCGACAATAACGCGCCGATGCCGGCAACCAGCATCCCAAGCGTGGAGGTCACCGTGCCGATGATCGCAGCGATTCCGCCCAGCACGATCGAGAATGCCGTGCCAGCCAAACCGAGCGCGATCAACGCGCCGCCGACGGCACCGATCACAGCAACCACCTTGGCGGCCGACACGACCATCGCGTGGTTGCGTTCGAGAATCTGGCGCACCGCACCCAAGTAGGTGCGGATCGACTCGGACACTCTGGCCACGGGTTTGGAAAGCGCCTCGCCCACAACAGACAGGGCAGCCATCGCGGCCTGGCGGATCTGCCGGAACCCGTGGCCGAGTGTGGAGGCCAGGTGCTGGTAGGCCGTCTCCGTGGCGCCGGCACGGTCGGCCATGACCTGGATGTCGGAGACGAACCCTTCCATGTTTTTCAGGGCCGGCAGAACGCCCTTGATCGCCCGGATATTCGGGAAAAGTTTCGCGATCGCGTCGGGCGGCAACCTGGCGATCCGCTCGAACACGCCGGATAAACCTTGCGCGCGGATCGTGGCCGACGACATCTCGAAGCCGAGCTCCCGGGCATAGGCGGTCGCTTCGGAAGCGGGTTTCAGGAAACTGGCAATGATCGCGTTCAGCGCCGTGACTGCATTGTCTGTCTGGACACCGTTGCGGGTCATTGTGGCCAGGGCGGCGCCGACCTCGTCGAGTGGAACGCCAGCCGACGCCGCGATCGTCGCCACGTTGCCAATGGCCGGCGCCAGTTGCGCGAAAGTCGTCTTGCCGCGTTTGACGATCGAAAACAGCCAGTCGGACACCTGGCCCGCCTGGTCGGCCGCAAGGCCATAGGCGTTCAATACCGTCGTGATCGCATCGGCTGCCGTGCCTGTATCGGTGATCCCGGCCTGGGCCGCCCGGGCCGCGACAGCCAGAACATCGAGCGCGTGTTCTGCCGGCACGGAGGCGGACAGGATGTCGTACAATCCCTTGGCGAGCGTCTCGGTCGATTCGCCGAACTCGACGGACAGGTCGCGCAGGCCGGTGCGGAACCGGTCCATGTACTGATCCGGCTCATCGAGCATCGTCGCGACGTTGGCAAGCTGCTGCTCGAAGTCGGCGAAGACCTTCACGCCAGCCACGAGTGGCGCAGCCAGCACAGCGCTGACCTTGACCAGCTGCATGCCGATGTGCCGCACCGACGCGCTGAACGCACGCAGGCGGCGCTGGGCGCGCTGGAGGCCGGCCACGAGCTTGCTGTCCTGGGCGGACAGCTCGACGTAGGCCCGGCCGGCTCGGATGCCCTGTGGCGATGGCATCGTTACTCCCTCTCATCCGGCAGACAGTACCAGCCTTCCGGCAGATCCATCTCGCCCGGCACGGGCTGCCCTTGCGCGTCGAGCACCCAGACCTTCGCGTTGCGGACGGTTTCACGCAGGCGGACCGGCGTGCCATCCGGCACATAGACTGTCCGCGTCGCACACGCGGGCAGCATCACGAGCAGCAGCGTTGGCCAGAGGGCACGAGGGCGCCACGACTCGCGAATCTTTTTCTGGAGGCGCGCGCGGAGTTCCTGCTGCGGCGATGCGTTCTCGGCCGTCTGCCGTGGCGCCCGCAGAAGCGCCCGCAAAAATGCCTCGAAGAGGCTCACCAGGAATCGCAGGATCGTACGCATCAAAGAGTCCCTTCGCGTTCGAGTTTGTGGTGGATGCGCTGGATGCCCTCGCTGAAATCGTTCCGCAGGTGTATGTCGGCGACATCGCCTGTCACTCGCTCGTAGACACGCAGCACGTAATTGAGCGCCGCGTCGAGTCGGGCGAGGGATTTATTGGGCGCGTCGTCCGGGATCTGTTTTTCGGCAAACCGGACAGCCGCGATGATCGCGCCCTCGTAGGCCGCCCACTTGGGCGTGACCCATCGGCGGAACAGCCAGATGTAGATGGCCGCGACTGTCGCCAGTCCAACGTTCGAGTTCAATGCCGCCCAGATCGCCTCGCCGATCGTTTCCCAGTTCATCGCGCTGCCTCCTTACCGTGATCCACGAACACGCTCTTCAACACGGACAGGTCCGCTACAGGGATTGGTGACTGGTTGTTGCGTTCCTGCTCGAACGGATCGAAGTCGCTCGGTTTGAACAGCCGTCCTTTTTTCGGGTCGCGATGGACGTTGGCCAGCATCGCCAGCAGGCAGGCCGTGTGCGTCCACCGTTCGCGCACGCGGCTCTCGCTCATCGCGACGAGTTCGCGCAACGTCAGCGGGCCGGGCTCGATCCCGAGGATGCCGGCACACTGCCAGACGAGGTGCCAGGCATCGACACCAGTTCGGCTTCGAGTTCGTTCTCCAGGTTCGGATCGTCGAGTTTCGTCTCGGCCAGCGCGAGTGCCTTGCGCTCCAGTGTCCGGAACCGTTCGAGCGCTTTGGCCAGCACCTTGCGCCGGCCCTCCGGGAAAAAATCGACGAGCTCCTCGAGCAATGCCTGGGTCGCCCGATCGATCGCATCGCCGGCCATCGCGCGGCCGAAATCCTCGTCCGAGATTTCGCGGGCGTCGGCCTCCGGCTTGACGAGCGCGTAGATCACATCGCAGAGCAAAACCGGATCGCCCACGAGCCGTTCGAGCAGGCCGCCGTCCAGCACGCCGAGCAGATCAACATCCACGAGCGCGCGGACGCGCTTGACTGCATGAACGTTGATTGTGACATCCCAATGGTGGCCGTTGTTGTCCGTGAAGGTGCGCATAGAATGCTCCTGTGACTGCTCGGCCCTACGGTGTGCTGTCGTAGAGGATTCCCAGCTTGAACGTCGCCACGGCCGTCGTGCCGTTGCTGACCTGGACGGTATCCACGGCGTTGCCCGTCAGCGGGTTCGCCTGACCCAGGCTGGACGCCCACCACCAGACCTCGTTGGCAGCCAGTTCGACCGCCTCGAGGCTGAGCGATCCAGAATCCTGGAAGTCCGCATGCGCCCGGGCCGTGGCGAACGCCGCGAACAGGACCGCGTCGTCGCCATCGAAGTCCGTGTTGATCGTCACCTGCTTGGCGACGATCAACGTCGTGCCCTGGGCCGGGTAGACGTCGCCTGCCCCGCTGTCGGTCAGCGGCACGACGTTGCCCGCAACGGTCCCGACAGTCACGCCATAACGCACGCCGCCCGACCAGTAGACATCCACGACGTCCGCCGTCTGGATGCCGTGCCCGTCGCCCAGGGTCGCCTCGCCGACCGTATCACTCGTGCGTGTGGTCAACGCACCGGATTGGCCCGCCGGCAGCGAAACCTCATGGCTGATCTGGCCGTCAGCCGACCGCGAGACGGACGACTGGATCGAGATACCCGCCAGTGAAATCGTGATCCCAACGCTTCCTACCGGCATGATGACTGCTCCTGTGTGAAGGTCCGATGTTTGACGTCAACCGCATCAGCTGGCTGCCTTCCAGTCCGGCGCGCGTGTCGAGTAGGTCGGCTTGACTGTCACGTTGACGGTGATCGCCTCTTCGAGCGGCTCGTTCCGTGTAAAATTCGTGACCGAGAAGTCCGCGTCGAGCCCTTCGCCGTTGGCTCCGTCGAGGATCGCCAGGGCGATCGGCGTATCGTTGAAATAGGCGTTCTTGATCGCATTGAACGCGGCGTCACCCGTGTCCCAAACCATCTCCCACTCGATCGTCCCGCTCTTGAGCGTGCCGACGAACGCGCGCCATCCGTTGTTGCCACGCGTTGTCACGTCCGACTCGCCTTTTTCGAGATTGAGCGAGAGGTCCTTGACGTTCGTGACCTCCGTGGTCGCCAGTGAGCCGGCCGGCCCGTAGTAAAGCTTGGCGTGCATGCCGAGTTTGATGGACATCGTCGATTCCTCCAGGTGCTACCGCACCGAGTTCGCCCACATGGAAGGCAATTGCTTCTTATTTACCTCAAATGCGGGCGTCATGAATGGCCGCGCCTTGTAAGTCGCCCGTTTCCTTCTGCCGTCACGTTTAAGCGTCGTCCTGCCGCCGTATTCAAGCAGCGGCGGCGCTTCGCCACGGTTGCGGCCGGCAAGTCGCGCCGGCCCGATCACGACCGACTGCCGCGCCGGCTCGTAGCCGAAGAAGATGAACCGCTTGAGCAGTCCCTTGTGACTGCTTGGCGGCTGGCCCGGTGGCGAGACCGCCTTGCGTTTGCGAATGCTGCGCCGGGCCGTCTGGCGGACATACGCGCCGAACCGGCTCAACACGCGCTTCGTCGCGCGGCCTGCCCGATTGGTGACCGCCTTGCGATCGAAGAACAGACGCGTGATCCGCATGTCGATCATGAGTGCCTATCATTGTCACGGCCCGATGTAGGTGATACCACGCCGCGCGGGAGCGGATGCACTCGGCGGCCACCACCCAACACGCGTGTCGCCCGGCAGTGCGGCTACCTCGAGTGTGGCCTGATCCTTGACCTCGTACGTTTTGCCGGCATCGAACCGGACGAGTTCACCGATCGACGCCAGGTGCGTCGCGTTCGTCCCGTTGCCGATGTGCAGGTTGCAATGGACGACGTAGCTCCCGTCCGCAGCTTTCGTGATCCGCTGGACCTGCCTTTGAATCACCCGACAGCGCCACGAGGCACCACCCGTGTTATCTGCCGAAATAAAATCGACCTCGGCCTGCCTGAAGGGCCCGAGGTATTGCGGCAGCCCGCCCGCATTGATGGACGACGTGGCAAGAATCTCCCATGCGTCGCGTCCCACCACACGCAGGTAATCTGAAAACGGTGGGCTGTCTTGTTTTTCGCCATAGAGGCGAACGGCCAGGTTGCCGCCAAAGACGGGCTGCGCGTCGGGGGAAAACTCGTCACCGCCTACCGGGACCACCGTCCAATCCTTGATCACGATCGGGTCCGCGCTGATATCCAACTCGCCGTCGAAATCATCGAGTGTGATCGGCGACGCGGGCGTACCGCCTGTCACGGTGAGCGTGTCGGTCAGCTTGTCGTAACTCCAGGCCATCGATACCTCTCCACTCGGTTACGCGAGCACCCGATACGCGACACCCTCGCCGTCAGCGCCGACCTTCACGTAAAGCTTGCCGGCGTCGTCGATCGAGACTACGATCCCTTCGAAGTTGCCCGTGACGACCGGGATGTTTTGGCTGTCGGCGTCACCGATGAACACCGGTTTCGTGTTCGTGGCCGCGCCATTGGCGTCCATCGGCGCGCCGAGCCAGACGGCGCGGCAGGGCCGGCTCGATGCGAGCAGTTTTTCGGGCGTCGCGGCCGAGGTCACGGTCTTCGTGCCGCCGGTCAGCGATTCGATCGGCGGGCCGGTCACCGCCAGGCCGCTGGCCGTGGTAGCCACGTCGGCCGAAATCATCGCGCGTCGGGTCATGGATCACCTCATCATCCGGTAGGTCACTGTCAAAACGCTCGTGAACACACGTTGCTCGGCCAGGTGTTCGGGGGCATAGACCGGCTCGTTTCGGATGCCGGCCCAGACCAGCATGTGGGTGCCCACTTCCATAGGGCGGCGCCGCAGGTAGTCGGCCAGCTCATCAACAAATGTTCCCAGGGAGGCGACGTCCGTATCGAGGTCTTTGCCGAGTTTTTTCTGGACACCGACGTCGATCGCAAACTCATAGGTATTCGCCGCCCGGGTGCCGCCGGTGATCTCGACGCTTTTGGGCAGGACGGTCACCTTCAACGCAGCCAGGTCGGTAATGTTGAACTCCGGCAGCACCTTGCGGGACGCCGCGAACTCCTGACTGAACGTGCCGGCCGGCGCCGCGTTCAACTCGGCCGCAACGGCGTCGGCGATGGAGATCGAAAGACTCATCTGTCGCTCCGGGTTTTAGACTTTGGGCCTTGTGCTTTGAGCTCAAGGCAACGCGGTCAGGTTTCCTCTCTGGCGATACACGGCCGCGAGATAATCTTGTCATGCAACGATCGGCTGAGTTTCATGAGGTCACACGTCAAGTTCGTCAGATCCCGGATTGCCTCCGTATTGGCGGCGATGATGCGGCCGTTGGCCTCCAGCACGTCGAGCAGCTTGCGGATCAGCCAGACGACCAGGGCCAGCAACGCGGCGGAGAAACCGAGGAAGCCGTACTGCACGATTGGCTGAAGCACCCACTCTTCCATGCGACTTCTCCGTTCGCCTGCCAGTCCCGCCCGATGCGGTCGAACTCAAATCTCTGCGCCTACAGCCTGCCGCCTTCAGCCTTCAGCCTATGCCTCGCCCACATCCTTTGTGTGAATCCTGTATGTCTGCCGGTAGGGATCGCTCCAGCGCCAGCAACCGTCACCCGCCAGGTTCATGACCTCGTAGGCGCGCCCGTTGGCCGCGATCACGTCGCCTGGTTCCGGCTCAAAATCAAGCACGTCGGCCCCGATCAGAAAATCCCACACCTGTGCCTGGATCGTCAGGCCGGATTCGTCGGCCACCTCGAAACGCGTTCGCCCGAAAGTCGCCTGCACCTCGATGGCCTGCCCATTCCGCCGGTACTCGACGGGGCTGGAGCAGTGCGACGTGCGCATCTGCTCCAGCCACTGCGAGCCTGTGTGGAGAAGATCAGCCACGGGCAGCGCCTCCCAACCGCCGGTTACACCGTGCTCACGATTGTGTCGGGATCAGCCACAACGCGCCAGACGAACCCGGCGCCCTTGGCCACCGCCACGAGACGAACCATCTCGCCGGCATTGGCGAACGTGATCGTGTTGCCATCGTCACAGCCGGTGACCGTGATCACGCGGTCGCCGCCACCGTCCGTCTTCATTCCCAGCAGCAGTTCCTGCCCACCGAACGTGGGGGCGGCCAGCGTGTTGGTCTCGCCGGAGGCGCCCGTAACGATCTCAACGCGGCCGGAGGCCGTCACCGGGATCGCGGCCGCATCGCCCGGGTCGGCGATGAGATTGTTGAGGGGGCCGTAGTGGTTGACCGTGATCGCCGGCGCGCCGAAGAGCTGAACGCGCACCGTTGCATCCGTGTCCGCGGCGCCCGTCACCGCCCAGCCCATGAACGTGTTGCCGCCCGCCGTCGCGGTGGCCGCTCCACTGCCCGCCGTGCCGCCCACCGGGTTGCCCGATGCGTCCCAGTAGACGGCCGCACCGGCTTGGATGGTGTCAGCCACGTGCACTACGTCGTAGACACCGACCGTCGCCAGTGCGCCGAGCGCGTTGGCAGGGATGTCCAGCTTCGTGATGCCGACCATGTTGTTCTGCACGACCACATCACCGGCGCTCACGTCCGCGCCGGGTGTGTAGTCAATGCTGTCGCCGTTCTGAATAAACCGTGCCTTGGCCATGAGTTCTTACTCCTGTGATCCGAGTGTTTCCGCCTGGAAAAAAGGCGAGAATTAGATTTCGCCCTTCATCTTCAGTGCGCCGCGCCAGTCCTGTTCCCGCACGCCGAAATCGATAAAACCGCGGAACTGTATGCCGAGCGTATTAAAGTCTGCGTCGGTTTTTTCAACTGTCGGACTATCGACACCGTTGAGGAACGCGACCTCGATGGCCGGCAGCCGGTTCGGGTCTGCCAGCAGATACCACGCCTTGCTCGACGCGCCCGTGAACGACGTGTTCGACAGGTAAACCGAACTGACCACGTCGAACTTTCCGACGTGCGGGTTGGTCGCGGGCTTGGGCTTGTTGGCCGTGGTCGTCTCGTTGAGCATGACACTCTTCATGAGCATCTCGGCCGGAACCTTCAGCGCCGTCGGAACCAGAAGGGTGCGCGCTTCGGCATTCAGCGGTTTGCCGTTCGGCTTGGTCTGGAGGCCGAACATCACCTCCGCGTCCGTGAGACCCCCGACCGACAGGGCCGTGTCGGCGCCTTCGGCATAATTGTTGTGGTCGGCATGGAAGAACGCCTTACCATCCGACTGGGTCGGGTTCCGCAGCCAGAGGCCCCAGACCGCGTCGGCGATCGCCTCGGCCGCACCCATGCCGATCTGGCGCGGGATCTCCGTGAACGCGCCCATGTCGTCGTTGATGATCATCTGGCGCGTCAGGGCGAACATGATCCCGTGCGTGTCCGCCTTCTGCCCGAAGGACTGCTCGTCCACCTTGCCGTGTTTGAGCTCACCGTCCGGGCCGACCTGGAGGAACTGGAAACTGCCCGTCATCCGGTAGCGCGTGTGTTCCTTGAAGTCGTTGACCGACGCGATTTTCGCGATGCGCCGCCAGGCATCCTCGACATAGTTGTAGCC
>Ga0272443_10001583_pt1 | contig 32364 bp, 14 predicted proteins | sample SSMAcet12_FD_193581 | JGI IMG/M metagenome (GOLD analysis project Ga0272443, IMG submission 193581) | Marine sediment archaeal communities from Little Sippewissett salt marsh, Falmouth, MA, United States - SSM-Acet-12 | ecosystem: Environmental > Aquatic > Marine > Wetlands > Sediment ... | reverse complement strand
TCCAGCGGCTCGCGTTCGACAATTACATCCTCGCCGGAGACTATTTCATAGAATAGTTCTTCGCGCCCGGGATCGATAGAGTCGGGCAATTCGAACTCGATTTCGCGAGAATCTATATCGGGAGTATGTGAAAAAGAATATATGGGATCATCGGAATCCTCATTTTCGAAAATCCTTATCTCAATTTCGCTATTTGTAAATTCTTCAGGTAAGTCAATGTTTTCAACCGATACCGCAAATAATAAACTAGAGCATAATGCAAATATTGCTATTAATGAACTCGTTTTCATTGTATATCCTCTTTCGTGTGTTAGTTCGCCAATTAATTCTCAGCTTATGAAAACTTTAACAAATTTGGTCTTAGGCGCAATTTATATGCCAGAAGAATTATAGGAATTTACGGGCGATTTTGCAACTCTCATGGGAAATATTGCTAATTTCAATTTAGTTTTGGGGACAACTACCCTATTTATTTCATGTTTCATCGATTGGTAATATGTTTTCAATCTGTTATTTGATTGAATTCCATAAGTAAAACTTGATCAGATTTAGCATGACAAATGGATTTTTCCGGCTGCAAAAACTACTTTGCTCATGACAAAATCTACTTTGCCCATGACAATAACTACTTTGCCCATGACAAAAACTACTTTACTCATGACAAAAACTACTTTGCCCGTGACATAAACTACTTTGCTCATGACAAAAACTACTTTGCCCGTGACATAAATTACTTTGCTCATGACAAAAACTACTTTGCCCGTGACATAAATTACTTTACTCATGACAAAAACTACTTTGCTCATGACAAAGTTATGAGGCTCAAGGACTTACGAGGAATAATCCGATTTTTCGCCGAAAATCAAAAAGCCCGACCGAAGCCGGGCTTTTTTTACGCTAAGATTTGATAAAAAGTTACTCCTCATATCCTCCGGGATATCTGAATTGGCCGGGATTTTCCTTTTCCACCTCGGGGATAATGCGATTGTCACGGGCGTATGGGTCATTGCGGACACCGGTGACCTGCCAGGAAACCTTCATTTGAGGTTTTCCACCAGCTATGACGAATCGATTATCGACGATTTCTTCCTTGATATACAGCTCCGGTCCCGGTTTGCCGATAGCGGTCAACTGGTAGCGGTAGTCGATATTGAGCGCTTCGAAGTATTCGGGAAGCTCTACGGTGGCTTCGCCGTTTTTGTCGAGAATTACGTTGCCGTTATATACATTGAGCATGTCGGGAGATTCGACGAAGGAGTGGTAAAGGTCTTTATTTTCGGGGTCCAGCGGATGGTCGATAACGAAGCTACCCGAGCCTTTAGAGACGGAGCCGCTGACGTTTAGGTCGCCGAGTACGCGTAATTCGGGCAGATCCGAAATTGCATAGCTGTAAGTTAATCTCATGTATATACATTCGTTTGGGTCGCAATAGCCGGTCGAAGAGGACGAAGTCCCTGTTATGGAAATCGATCCGCTGCCGGCCCAGGAGTTAATATTTGCCTGCGAAATGGTGAAGTTCGCCGAATAGGTTGGTCCGCATTGGTAAGAGAAATCGAGAGTTACATTTGGGATATTCCCGAGAAGCGTCCCGCCCTCACCACGGATCGTCCAGTACTCCGAAGCATTATCAATATCTCCCCTGACCCATACCGTTAAAGTAGCGTTCGAGGTTGCTCCAGTAGGAGTGGAGGGGAAAACGAAAGTTTCGGCAGCTCCTGCCCCATTCGTACATCTTTCCGAAAAGGTATAGTTATAGTTCCCGGAAGAAGAACTTGATGCCCCGCTAATAGTAAGTCTCCCATCGCCGTCGTTTATAATGCGCATATTATTATCTTCCGACGAACCGGTTCCGTAATGGAAATCTATGAAGGGGGTTGCGGATGAGGAAGATGATGGTCCCAGTTCGATGCTACCGCCCTGATTATCCCCCGCCAGATAAGCGCCCGAAGTGCCGAAGTAAATATTATCCCTGCCACGCATATCAGCGTTAACATCGAGTTTGTAGCCTGGGGTTGTCGTTCCGATGCCGACGTTGCCGTCGATACGCATAATCTCATTGTCGGCGTATTCGAATCGGATTCCGCCGCTGCCGTCGGAGAGGAGTATTTCGTTACCCTGCTGGTCGTTTCGGATGTGGAACTCGTCGCCGCTGTCCATGAAGAGTTCGCCCTGATCGCTCGTGCCCTGGATTGTCAATTGCTGATCGGGGCTGGTGGTTCCGATGCCGATTCTGTTATCCGCGTAGAAATTTTCCAGTCGAACAGTGAGGTCCTCTGTCTCACCCTGATAGTCGGTAATAAAGGTCCTATATCCTCCTCCATCGTAGCCCTGCCAGCCTTCGGACGCATCCCAATACATAACGCCGTCCTGAGCCAGGATATCGTCGTTCTCCTTGTTAACGAACTCGACGTAACCGCAATCGAGAATGGCCCTATCGTCGTCGATATTTTCACCGCTGTTAAGATCGACTCGACCCACGTCCAGGAGATAATAGGAATTCATATCCACATTGCTCGTTGCGGGGTCGTCGGGCAAGTAATTATCGGTTAATCCGCCGACGGCGTTATCTACATATTGTTTATGCGCGAAATCGGCGTCGTTCGAGCCCATATCGCTCGTTGATGAATAGCTTGCCTGGCCGTCTACTTCGAGGAGATTCCCGGGGCTCGATGTTCCAATGCCGACGTTAGCGCCGTCGAAATAGGATTCACTCTGGCCAATAAACAGGTGGTTGGTTATAGCGGGAGTCGAGTTGTAGATCTCGAAATCGAAGTATCCACCCTCGCTCATTTCGAGTCTGGTTCCTCCACCGGAAGAACCAACGATATTATTATTATAATCCAGGCCGGAGAGGATATTGAAATTACCGTATCCGTCGTGAATGGTGATGAAATCGGAGCCGCCGTCGAATTCGATTGCCACGTCGTTTCCGCCTTCCACGATTTCCAGAGCGGAAGTCGGGCTGCTGGTGCCGATGCCGACTTGGCCGTCCATGAATATATCGTCGGTTCCGTTGCCGATATCCACGCTTGTGGCCATCGGCTCGGAGGGTCTGTCCAGCGGCGAGCGATCGACGATAACTTCATCGCCGGCGACCACTTCGATGTAGATATCCTCTGGCGGGATATCCAGGTCTTCGGGAATATCGAAATCGATTTCGCGGGAATCCGGAATAACAATCGGTTCTGATATATAAATAGGCTCATCCGCATTTTCATCTTCATAGATATTGATTGTAATTGAATCAACTGATTCGTCCATTTGCGGAACTATCATCGATTGTGTATCAGCAGAAAATAATGTTATCACAAATAAAACTGAGAAAATAATTAACAACTTTCTCATATCCTCTCCTCTGAACATAAAGAAAAACAACTTACCAATTTTCAATTCAGTGCAATATAGATACCAAAGCTATTTACAAGATTTAAGAGATATTGATGGTGATTTATGGGTTAAATAACCAATATTACAGATAACATGGGGAATAAAACGCAATATTACTATCAAGTAGGATTTCCACTTCAGAATTATTAAATAGTTATTCAGTAATCCCTACTAGGATTTCTAAAGATTGCTGGGAATTTATCGAATTGGGATTATCTTATTAAAATAATTAAATCAAGAAAATTTCTAGCAGGATTAATTCTACTGATAAAACCAGTCTTCTTGAACTTTTTATTAGTCTTTATTAACAAATGGCGGGTAATACCCGCCATTTGTGATTTAGATTTATGGAGCAAGATCGATTTCATAAGTATCTGAATCCAAACCTCCTTCTACACCTCCGGAGTTTCCCGAAGCTCCAGTTCCTGAAAGATCCAATTCTCCATCAACACTGATGTTGCTTCCAAGATTAACCAGGCCGGTTCCGGTTTTATCGACAGTAAGATTATAAAAAGTCTCACCGCCTGAAGGTCCGGTTAAAAGGCTACTACCGCTGCCATCGAAAGTAACGGTTCCCGTTCCGGGATCGAAAACGCCGTTGTTTGTCCAATTCCCTTTTACGGAGATTGGCTCGCTATTCGAGACCAGTTTTGCATTAGCATCGTTTATCCTGAAATTGCCATTAACGACAATCGGCTGAGAGCTGCCTGTACTTATGAATGTTGGATATGTCGGACTTGCATTATCGATTACAAGATCGCCGAAATATGCATCGTTGGATTGAACATAAAAATATCCATTTGGACCGTATGAACTGTGGTTCCATGTGTTGTGGGTATATGTCGTTGTATTGTCGGCATGGAATCGACATCCCGAATACAAATACACATATTCATAAGTGCTCCATGAAGCTCCATTTGTTAGATTGAATGCTCCTCCGTTATAAACTCTCAAGCGGCGTTTACCACCAGTTCCACCGGAGAAATTAAACTGCCCGCCATTATAAACTCTTAGAATTGTATTAGCTGAGAAAGTGCAATTTGTTAGGTTAACAACGCTAGTTGGAGACGCGAGACCGCCACCATCAGTTGCATTGAGATATACATAGCATGGCATATACATTGTTTTCCCCGTTGCATTTACAATACCCCTTTTAATCTCCCATCTTCTCGAAGCGAAGTTTGTTTCGATATTAACTACACAACTCGGTGAGGATTTCTCTACGAGGAATCTTTGGCCAAATGTGTATTGATAAGCCGAACTGTTTCCTCGAGTTCTGACTGTTATAGGTGTTGTAGAGCCATCGAAGATAACACCGTAACCATGGCGGACTATACCCGGTTCGATTCCATATCGTCTGCTGCAACCGTAGCCTTCGTTTGTCCCGTATTCGCTATCCCAATTTCCACCTACGTATATCCATTGCATCGTTCTATTAAGTATTCCACCGCTTTCAATCGTAAGATCTCCGTCTATATCGATAATATTCCAGTTTTCCGTTATCCCACCTTGAGTGAGTCGTCCTTCCTGAATAGTCAGATCATGCTGACATCTAAGCTCGGCTTGCATGGTTTTTGTGCCGCTTGTATTAACATTAACATCGTAGAATCTTTTTCCGTCGGCATCCCCACCGGTATATAGGTTCGCACTTCCTCCATCGAATGTTACCGTGTTATTTCCATGTGTGAATGTTCCGTTATTCGTCCAGTTACCGGCAACCTGCATATCCACGCCGTTCGTGGTTAGTCCGCATCCGGTATTAATCGTTAGTCCGCCGTTAATATCCGGCACCGCGCAATCCGAACGAAGGTAGGTTGTTAAATTGTTAGCGATTACGTTTCCAAGATCTGCAGAAGACTCGAATATGCCGATATACGCAGCGCCGGAAGCCGGATTGAGATAAAGATATGTCGATGGTTCCATGTTGAATGAAGCTCCCGATACGATTTGGAAAAATCTACCGGAGGTTGTGCCCTGATGCCAGAGTTGAGCGTCGTCGTTAATATCGGCATTCGAGGTCGATCCGAAGGTAAGCCATGCATCCGAGGAACCGTCGGTGTTGTTTTTGAAGATTGCACTATTGTTCATTGTAAAGGAGCCGTTAATGGAAACATCATCGCCAACATCGAAAGTGCCGCCGTTGAGAATAACACTGCTACCTGAATAAGTGTTCAGATCATATGCAAAGTCACCGATATAAACCGCGCCGCCGTTTTGAGTAAAATCTCCATAAATATTAGTATTAAAAGCCCCCGTTCCGTAACCATCGGAAGTAAAGCTTCCTGCGTTAACGGTAACCGACGCGTCTTCACGAAGCCACATGCTTCCGCAAACTTCGGTTCCGGTGGTAACCGGGTAATAGCGGCATCCCTTTGGAATCTCGATATCGTCGCTTCCCGTGGGTTCGCCGGGTGGATACCAGTTCTGGGAATTCGTCCAGTCGGTGCTAACGGGACCGAGCCAATACTTATCCGCATCTGAGTTATCCCACCAAATAACATTTCCACCGGATGGGCCGTCTTCATCGTAGGTTTCGCCCCAACCAACACCAGAGCCCCCTTTCATCACAATTGTCTGGGCTGCGTCGTTATCTACATTATAATTGCTCGCTACATTGAAATTATTATTAAGCCATATATACGGGCCAGTTCCGTTTAAATTGGCGGTTTTTATATCCCTTCCTGAGTGGTTGCTAAACTCGCAATAGTCTATCTGCTCGGCAATAGCACCAGTCTGTAGATAAAGGCCATTAGTGCCGAGGTAATCGAATTTGCAACCATTAAGATCGACTCGGCCACCGGAAGCGGCATTGATATTCATTCTATAAGTTGAATTCACACCTTTAAATGTTGGTTTGTTTGAGCTACCCGAATTCGTTTCCAGTTCGCCATAGATGGTAGTTGTAGTGATATTGGAAGAACCGCGGTAAACAACATTGTCATCGAGAATAAGCTTGCCGTTGATAGTGCAGTCATCGCCCCAATTAACGATATCGTGAGATCCGAAGCATTTTGCTGTAGTAGTCGAAGTTGGCCCAATTATTACATCCGCATATAAATAGACAACATTACCGTTCGCGTAAATTTCCTGAGTGGTTCCATCGAAGGTCCATGATGCTGATGTGCTGTATGAACCTCCGCTACCACCGGTCTGGATAAAATCACCTGCGATAGTGTGGTGTTCGCCTGAATTAACGTTCATTGATCCATTAACCCATGTGAAATCGCCATCAATATCGATACCACCACTACCAATGAAATTAATGTTTGTTCCCGTTTGAACGACATCATAGAAAGGACTACTTGAAGGGCCATCATTAATGGTGCTGCCGCCTCCATCGAACGTAACGGTATTATTCCCGTGGATAAATGTTCCGTTAGATGTCCAATTGCCGGCAACATTCATATTAATACCGGCAGCATCCCACTCAGCTCCACTGTTAATAGTAACTGAACCGTTTATATCGAAAGGATATGCACAACCGGTTGCAACAGCACTGACATTTGCATCGATCGTGAAATTATAAAGATCGACAGATGCATCATCCATTTCGATATCAACAACGTCATATGTTCCGCCACAACGGAAAGTTCCACCGGTCATAGTCCATGTTGTATTGTTATACCATCGGGCTTCGTCGTAGAAAAGCATAGTTCCACCACTCATAGTTCCCGAACTTCCATTCTGGAAGAAGAGGTCACCATAAGCACCGGAATTGTATGTGTTTTGAATCGTTCCGCCTGACATATTTAAAGCACCGTAAAGGTTAAAGTCGTCGGATAGATTAATGGTTCCGCTGTTCATGTCCACTTCCCCGCCTGAATATATATACATATCGTCGCCACTAGTAGTGTTTATTGTTAAAGTTCCACCATCCATTTGTATTTCACCATTGCTGCGTACTAAGACACTATTTCCAGAAACACTATTTCCATTCACAGTATATGTTTCACTGTTTAGCCCAAATATTCCATTACTAACGTCCAAAATGTTGTTTACAGTCATGCTTCCTTCTGGATTACAAGCAACCCCGGTTGATTTATTGATAGTTAAATTATAAAAATAGCAACTCGTTCCGGCATCGTTATCGATAATGCCTGCATTACCGGAATACATTTGAACGGTTCCGCCGGAAGGATCGAAAGCAGCACCGCTATCGAATTCAATCTCTTTTGCAATATATAGAGTCCCACCATCTATAGAAATATTCGCCCCTGAAGATACATTGAGATAACTCGAAGCCTGATAATAATACTCTCCTGAAGATAAATCGATCGTACAACCAGAATACCATCCAGACCATGTAGATGAAGACTGTTGGCGGATAATCCCGCCATCCTGTTGAATGGTCCCGTAAACGTCTAAATAAGAATTCTGAACATTGAATTCCCCTGCATCGATGTCCAGAACACCATCGCTTTGAATACTATACCCTAAATAGTCAGTGTTAAACACCGATGATGCGTCGTGAATCCATAATTCAGCATCGCTCGTTCCCGAACCATCACCAATCGCTGTATATCCTGTAATATCAGCATCATAGGTGCCCATGTCAAGTCTCCCCCTATCAAGATACAACCAATTGTCAACGTTAAGGTTTCTTTGCATTTCGACTTCATAACTCGCCGAACCTCTATCGATGTTTAAATCATAAAAAGTGCAGGTTCCGCTTCCATCGATGTAAATGGTAGTCGAACCTGTATAAGCTAAATAAACAGTTCCACCTGACGGTGTGAAGTTGCCGTCGATATCGATAGCATCGCTGGAATTACCATAGCCTTTAACATATATATTCCCGCCTGTAATAGTCTCGACCGCTCCACTAGCGAAATAGAATGCGGCATGAGACCATCCACTACCAGATCCAGTGTTGGCAACATTCATAGTTCCGGATGACATTCGAAGGTCTTCCCAATTATAAATTACGCCGTCGCTTGTATGAGTATGAGAACCGACATCGTAATAACCAGTAGAACCATCGTCATTTATAAGGTGTTCGCAACGGACATTGCCAGCAAGGGAAACCCCATAGCCACCAGGTTTTTGAATATGTAAATAACTGAAGTGTTTATTCCCTCCGGTTGTAATAGTGGCGTTTTTTGAGCCCTGGAAATAAACGTGATCATCATAAACCACAGAACCGCTGGATGAGTTCCAGTCACCCTGAATATAGATCCATTTGCTAGAGGGATCGTTCCAATCCAAAGAACCGGTAACGGTGAGATCGCCATTAATATACCAATGCTGAGCGTTATCCGACTGAAGGTTGTATGTTCCGGAGATATTGATATCGTTGAAATAGGTCCCGCTGCACATAAGGCGAATATAATTTGTTCCCCGAAAGTTCATTACAGCCGTTCCGCTACCGTAGTAGTTTCCACCGCCGGTATCAGCCTCACGATAGTAACCATAATCATTAATTGTTCCGCCACTGTGATGAAACTCACCCTCATAGATAGGCATTTGGCCAGATACATTCATCGTCCCGCCTGTCATATCAGTATAAGAAGTAGTAGCACCGTTGATATGATAGATATATTGACTGAAGTTACATGTACCACCGTCCATATCGAACCTGCCGCCGTCCTGTCGGAAGGTTTTCATAGTTCGAATTTGTCCTGCTGTCATGTTCACCTGACCACCGGAATAGTTATTAAAACCGTAGTCATTGCTATAAGTGCACATAACCTCGGTCAATCCGCCGGAAATATTCACCGTTCCATAATTGTTAAGGTAATCTCCGGAACCGGTTCCGCTTATCGTGCATTCACCACCTGAAATATTAAGAGTTCCACCTGAGGCTACCGTAAGGTAACCGTTGTATTCCTCGAACCCAACCGAAGCTTCGACATTGATAGTCCCGCCACTGTATATATATGTTCTACTTTCTACACCAGAACTTCCTAAATACCAACCTCTTCTAATAAACCCGGTATCCGTATCGAGTCTTCCATAAACATCTAGCCAGTAGTCGATATATGTGGAAGCGGATTCGTTGTAGTAATATCCTCCCGAACGGACATAAAGGTCGTCGCCGACGTTGATTGTGCCGGAGCCGGCGTAGAATGTGCCATATACATCGATATCGTATGTTGTGGTAACATTTCTACCATTTGCATCAAAACGACCCTCATCAATATAAATCTGATATGCGGATAAGTTGTTACCTGTCAAATAAACATAATAACTCGAGGAGGTCATATTCACACGGACATATCTAACGGTTTTCCCGCCGAAATCTGCATAAATAATGTTATAATATGATCCTGCATTAATGAAACGTATCTCACCACCAGAGCAGCTAACACTCGATGAAGTACTGAACCTTAGACCAGGATAGCTTGAACTGTAGCACTTCTTTATATCGAGGTATCCGCTGGTCATCGTTAGAGAGCCTGTACTGCCCAAGTCAAATTTTGCATCAGAGCTTCCACCATTATTTGAAGTATATGTTCCACATTGCACTGTGCCAGAAGCAATTGTTAAGGTTCCGTTCACCTCAAACTCGTCAGTAATACCCAATGTTCCGCCGTTTATATCGACGGTTCCGCCAGAATCCAAAATTAAGTCTGTATAATAGTCGGATGATGAACGTCCAATATTTACAGTCCCAGAATTAACTTCCAATTCTCCGCCGGATTCGACATTCCACGAACTGGAAGAATTATAATTGTGATTCCATGTGCCACCATTAATAGTGGCTTTTCCATAACAATAAACACTTGAAGTAGTGATTATCGATCCACCGGATTGTACTTCGATGTTTGCACAGTGATAAGAACCTGATGTGGATCCAATATAAAGTCCCGATACTGATGGGTATCGCGGACAACCCGAAGGGATGGTAACGTCGGTACTACTTGTGGGAACATTTCCGTCGTCCCAGTTGGAACCGGTACTCCAGCTTGTGCTTGTAGCGCCGGTCCACAAGCCGGGGGTGCCGGTCGATCCCTCCTGGACGGTAATGTCATCAACAGCCATATCGCTAGTATAACTGGTGCCCGTTTCTCCCCGGAATCTCAACTGGACCTGAGAATATCCGGCATAGGACGATAAATCGACCGTGGCTTCATGCCAGCTGTTACCCTGATCCCCCGATTTACTCCATACGTTTGACCAGGAAGCGCAAGCATCATTGGAGGCCTCCAAATATAGATCGCCCATGGCTGAACCATACATGTGATACCAAAAAGTTATCTCGGGGGCGGATAAGGAGCTGAAATCGAAACATGGGCCATACATATGAGCTGTTAAATTGTAATAACCCGATGTTTCCGTATAAACATAATAGGATCCGCCGTGAGCACTGGTTGGACCGGTGCTGCTTGAACTAGTGCTACCGGTTTTCCAGGTCCAGTTCATATCGTCGTCGGTTCTGTTTTCCCAATCGGAAAAACCGCTTTCGAAACCTTCTGTATAGGGATAAGAGGAGATGGAAACATGGCAATCGCAGTCATTTTTTACAGTAAGGTCGTCAATGCACATATCACTGGTATAGGAAGACCCTGTAACTCCGCGCAATCTAACAACTGTTTGAGCGCTAATATATGATGAAAGATCGACAGTTGCCTTGCTCCACGCGGCGGTATAACTCGCGTGTTGCTGTCCGGATCGGCTCCAGATTCCGGTAGTCCAGGAGCTTCCGCCATTTATGGAGACATCGACATAAAGCGTGCCCATCCCCGAACCATACATATGATACCAAAATTCGAACACCGGATTACTCAGAGACGATAAATTATAACACGGGCTGGTCATGTAATGAGTTTGGCTATATATACCGGAAGCCTCGGTGTAATATAATCCTCCGGAGCCACCATGATCGCAAGAAGCGCCTGTGCTATATGATGGAGTAGCGCCGGGCGCGCTCCCCGAACATGTTGTCGAACGGCTCCAGGTGTAAGACGGTCCAGAATTTGTCCAGTCTCCTGTGCCAGTATTGAAATTTTCTGTGTGAGGGAAGGTCGAGATGCAACCGCTTCCTGCGGGTTCATATCTATAATTATATGATGGGCGGGAAGTATTGGTGCTATTACAATTCGGGCCGCAGTCGCCGTCGGTTCCCGCGTAGTCCTCCATGCCGATTGTAGCGGAAGGAGAGCTTCCCGAGTCCCATGTCGAACCGAAGTGTATTTCGACTTTATTCGAACCTTCAAAGAACTTATGCTGAAGGTAATGGAAACCATAACTGGTTGAGATATGACCTACTGAATAGTATTCTGTGGTAAACACCCTATTGGGACTCGATCCGTCAGTTTTGTATCTAACATAATCACCCGAACGGATAACATGGTCGTCCCACCAACCACTCACCCAGCCATCCGGATCGCTGGTGCTGGTTATTGCGTCATTAGAGTAATCAGATCCATTGATTGCGCCGCCGCCCTGTTGGTATTGAGCATTATAGACGTTTGAGCTAACTCTTGTGTATGTGTTGTTATCCGAATCATCACATCCATAGAAAACAAAATTGAAACCTATTGGGACGTCTGAGTATGAATCGTCGACATCCCCACCACTCCAGATTGTAGTATATCCTGAAAGATAGGTCATGCCCTGAGCAAAGGTCGTATTTGTGTAACAACTCGAAGGTGTTGCCATCGGTCTTGCTCTGCCTTCGGTTTCGGGATCCAGGGCAAGGACATCCTCCATGGAATGGCCGTAGTTCGTTATGAAATCTATGATTTCCGGCGAGTAATCGCTTCTTGAGTATTTATTGCCATATGAAAAGAGATTGGCCTCGATACGTGAATATTTGAGATTCTCGTAGAAATGAAGATATTCGATTATAGCTTCCGCTACATCGTTATTAATAATTTCTTCGCTATCGAGCCGCACTATATCGGATATATCGATATTTCTGGTTATAGCCTGACCAATAAAATTAGCGATGGCCATTTTGGTTTCATATAGATCGGTTTCGAGGTTTTTCTCGTCGCGCTGGTATAAATCGATAGTGTGAAAATCATTTTTAGGTATTTGAATTATATTTAGTTTGTCGTCTAGCGCTTTGAGTAGGTTTTCCCTGTGGCGAAGATGGCTGGTCAGTTCCCTTTTGAAAAGATCGATATCGCGCTGAGACCATTCCGGAAGGCCGATAGTTCTGTTGACTATAGAGTTACCGTATGAATCGACAAGCTTACCGTCCTCTGAAGGTTCAGTCACCCAATTTTCCGGAAGGTAATCCTTAAAAGTTTCGATGAGCAATTCGCCGGTTTCCTCGTCGGTGACAAATTCCTTGCCGTCACCTTCGAGCTCGGCGCGCTTTTCCGGAGTTAGCGGAAGCCTATCGACTCTGTAAACTCGGCGATAACCGTTCTCTATGATTTTATAATCGTCAGTCGGCGGTTCCTCGACCACGAATTTATCATTAGCGCGTGTTGATTCCGCCTTTTTAGAGCAATTCGGGCAAGGGGTGTTATCGGGTTCTATCGGGGATTTCGCTATTTCTTCGTCGATATGGGACTCGAATACCGGTTCACTCGCGAATCCCTCTCCCATAATATCGTCGATTTCCCTTTCGTAATATGTTACATCCGCCCCGAGTTCCCTTGCCTCTATTACCATCTCGGCGAGATGTTGCTTACGCTCTCTGCGTCTCCAAAAATCATCGATAGTGTCGAGCTTGTTGATATCCTCGATAATATCCTCGATACGGTTTCGCGCGGATTCGTATTCCGGCTTTCGACGATCGATGTTTGCCGTTGCAAGCAATACCCGTAAATCATATTTGGGTATTACCAGAATCGGTTCATACTCCGATGGATTCGGTGGAGACGGATTTGCTTCCGGACCAGGTTCGAGTGGATGAGTAATATCGCCCGGTATCTGCTCAATACTAAGTCCTGCCGGATAAAGCTCGATAAACTCGCTTTCCGACATACTTCTCGAAATTAATCCCTTTTCTCGGGCTTCATTATAAAACACACAATAATTCTCTTTCTCAGAGACTTCCAGTTTATTCTTATAATTTTCCAAAGACTCGGAATTTGGAATAGGCATCGGTTTATTTTGAGATTCAGCATTACCAACTTCTATCCTGATTTTTTTAGTATTATTTTCAGTTACAATATCATTCTGAGTAGCATCGGGGCTTTCAGTAACAATAGCAAACAAGCTAGCTTCATCTTTATATGACTGAGGTGTTATTTCACCCTGAGCAATACTGAATATCAATCCAATTACCAAAGCTGAAATCACTATGGGTGATGCTAACGTGAGTTTTTTCAAATAATTCATTGGTTCTCCTTAACTCGTTCCGCTAGGCTAAAAGTAACTCTGATAAACCAGATTCTATTTCGCGAGATTCTGTATCAAAGATAAATTCAAAGGAATGTAAATGTATATGATTACCAAATTCCACTTGTGGGATTTTTTTATCCCCACTATCACTGTGAAAAACATACTTTTCGGCGATTATAATTCTTAGGGCGGATGCTAAATACATCAATGAAAAGTTAAATACAAGCAAGAAATTGTTTAGAGAGCTAGTTTTCATTGTATATCCTCTTTCGTGTGTTAAATCGCCAATTATATTCTCAACTTATGAAAACACATATAAACTATCTAATTATGGCAGTTTATATGCCAACAGTTTTTAATGGATTTCAGAGCGATTTTGCGAAATACTTGGGTATTATTGCTATTTAAAACTCATTTCTGGGGATAATTACTATAGCTAAAAACAGATCTATCGATTAGTAATATGTTTTCAATTTGCTATTTGATTGAATTCCATTAGTAAAACTTGATCAGATTTAGCATGACAAATGGATTTTCCCGGCTGCAAAAACTACTTTGCTCGTGACAAAAACTACTTTGCCCGTGACAAAAACTACTTTGCTCGTGACAAAACTACTTTGCTCATGACAAAAACTACTTTGCTCATGACAAAAACTAGTTTGCCCGTAACAAAAACTACTTTGCCCATGACAAAAACTAATTTGCTCATGACAAAAATTACTTTGCCCGTGACAAAAACTACTTTGCTCATGACAAAGTTATGAGGCTCAAGGACTTACGAGGAATAAGCCGGTTTTCACTCAAAATCAAAAAGCCCGACCGGAGTCGGGCTTTAATCTTTTTTAGGATTTATGGATTAACCATTCAATTTTTGGAACTGGAGTTCGGTTCAGGCATTATTTCTTCGTGAGGTAACGGAACCGGTGGTGCTTCGTTTTCATGTGAACTCGATTTTGCGATTGCTATCCAGTTGAATATCGCATTTGAATTGCCGCTTTCGGCCTCTCTAACCGAGAATCCTACAGAATTTGTCTCGGAGATAATAAGTCCGTTGCATTCTGATATGGGAGTTGTCACCACGGTTGGGATATTCTCGCCCAGAGCATCGGAGAATTCCGTTTCGAAAACAACATCTGCAGAGCCGTCTATCAATTCGCCCGAACCGAAAGAGTAGATTTCCTTTGGTACGGTAGGTTCTGACGATATATAGCTATCGTGCATGGGGCGACGTCTGGAACCGACTTCTGTGCAGAATTCCACGTCGGCCATGCCATACATCGTTGTTGTAATTGAATTTGTCGGTCTTCCATTACCACCATAATAGCAGGAAGCTTGTATAGTTATATCACCATATGTATCCGGCATCGATAGATTATAGCGATAATAAGCTCCCGATCCACCAAGGTAAACCGCAACACAGTATCTTGTTCCTGCATTTACAGTTACGGGAGATATTGTCGAATAGGCCCATGTTCCCGAACCGGTAACACTGGCAGAAGCCAGAAGCGCTCCTGTGCCATCGTTCCATAGATAGACCGTTTTGGTTCCGCTAAAAAACCCGCCCAGTGCGGTAATCTCTCCCGATACCGAGGGTGTGAAATCATATCCCATAGTGTAATTCCAGCCGATGGGACCAGTATGTGTTCCGTAAACATTATCCTGCCATGGATTTACACATACAGTAACCGATGATGAAACCCAATCCGTGCCGCTTCCGGTGCTTGTCAGAACATCTCCCGCGACTCCGGCATCGCCGGAAGAGTCGTAAAAACGGCCGGTGACGCGAGCATCGCCTGAAACATAAAGTTTGGAAGTGGGGCTCGTTGTTCCTATACCGACATACCCCCCCATAATTGCAGTTCTACCGTTTGCATAAATAGTCAATCTGTCATCTACATCTTCATCGAGGTAAACATAATCGCCATCACCGAAATTAAGTCTGGCTCCATATCCAAATGAGTCTGGACCAATTAACCGAAGGACATCATCTGTTGTGTTTTGAACGGTAAGTCGATGCGAAGGACCCGTGGTTCCGATGCCGACGTTGCCGGAAGTATTTATTATTCCTCCGCCACCGGAAGTCCAGTCGAACTGATTGCCGCGAAGATGGATATAATCTCCGGAAGTTTCTCCAAGATAAGTATTGGCAGAATAGAGATATGTATTGTTTGAAGATGATTGGACATAGAAGTCGTCCATAGTGGCTATCCGGTCTTCCGAATCACTCCAGAAATATTCATCGTCGCTGACATAAAGCCCGCCGTCGGCACGGATATAGCTATCGCAATATACTCGTTTGCCACCGTATGACCTTATCCAGGTGCCATCAGTCATATTCCATCCGCCGCCATAACTTTCAAAATAGATACCCTGACTTCCGGAGACCCTTACCCAACCGCCGTTTGCGTAGATATCCCCGACAACATGAAGCTTGTATGAAGGGCTTGCCGTCCCTATACCCACGTTGCCTCCACCGCTAGCAATATAGACATTGCCATTGTGATAATGATTGAGATATATCTGGTTTCCGCTGCGGCTATCCATATGGAGGTTTCCGTTGGAGGTACGAACCCGGGCCTCGGAGGTTCCTGCACCCCACCCCCCCAGTAAAATACTTCTGCCATAGGATGAGTTCGGCCCGATTCGAACCGCGCCGTCACCCGAGTTAATATCGAGTTTGTATTCCGGCCCCGTGGTTCCGATTCCCACGCTGCCCCTATCCAAAGTCAGGACATTATTATAAGCAGTCGAGTTATTAATCATGTCGAAGGTATATCTTACAACTCCGGAAGTAACTGTTTGCTTCAACTTCAATGCGTATTGGTCGCTTCCAGCTGTATATCTCCAGGACTGGTAAAGAGCCTGATCGCTTGTTGAAGCAGCTCGAATTGTTAGAGGTGCGTTTGGCGATGCTTCCGAGATTCCCATGTTCGATAATACGTTTGCAGTTCCACCCACGTTTCCGATTTGAAGTGCCATATCATCCATCGGTTCCGCGGGCCGTTCCAGCGGCTCGCGCGGAACGATAACTTCATCGCCGATAGTAACTTCGTAATAAAGACCTTCGCGTTCAGCACTTATAGATTCTGGTAACTGCAATTCGATTTCGCCGCTGCTTGTATCTGGCGCATAGACGCCTTTATAGATTGGTTCATCGGATTCGGAGTTCTTATAAATAATAATTTCTATGGGACTCCGGGTATTGAGCTCCTCTGGCATTTTTATGATTGTCCCAGGATTTGCCATTAGAGATAAGAGTAAGAATAGATTTAAAAAAACAAACGTTAGCTTTCTCACCATAATAAACCTCTTAAAGAATATGTATTGTATTTTATTATACGATATGGCTTTTGTAAATTGCAATTGTTATGCCACAATTTATATCCTTATTTTTCAAGGCTTTGAGCTTTTTTTAGTGAGTAATAATTCTCAGTTTATACGAATATTGAGTTTATTCCCCAGTTTATAAAAAAAGCCCGACCGAAGCCGGGCTTTTGGGGTCTTGATTCCCTTTATATATCGTATTTATTTTTCTTCGAAAGATTGATTTCCCTGCGTAGATTTATCCATAGGGGAAGTCGCTTCGGTTTCCGTTTCGATATTGGTATTCGTCTCGATTTCCAAATTCTCCATAGCTTTGCGTTCCTTATCGTGGCGAATTTGCTCTTCGCTGTGTTTTTCCCTCTCTATTTCGTTTTGTATCTCGTTTTCGTAATGCTCTCTGCCAAGAGGAATCGGGTAGCCTATCGATTGGAACGCCGACTCCCATTCCTCATAAGAGCGGGAAGCCATATTGTGCGCGAATTCTTCCTTGAGGCTTATCAAAGCCTCATTAGGTAGAACCGATTCATGCATTCCTACGATTAACTCACCGTTCTGGAAATACAACCCCTCGCCGTCGGTTTGAGTGTCGCAGTCGTTGTGAAGGCCGCGGCTGAGTTTTTCCGTGTAATCTGCGGAAACGACCTCTGGCGGTAATTCCTCCTGAGATTTGGCGTCGATTCTCTCCGCGATGGCAATCCAGGTGAAGCTGACGTCCGAGTTGCCGTCATGGTTCTCCACGACGGTGAACCCGTCCGGGCCGATATCCGTTATATATATTCCGTTGGATGGCCCCATCGGAGTTGCGGTCACGGTTATATGCCCGTCCGTATTGGCGAGTTTTCGGAAGGACTCGTCGAAATCCACGCGGCGGCTTCCGCCGGAAAGCTCGGAAACGCCGTCCATGGAAATGGTAGCGCGAGTCGATGTATTGGTGTAGGAAACGGCCATATTTTCATCGCCGACATCGGTAAGATGGATGTCCATTCCTTTAGTATATCGGTCGCCGTCGGTGTAGAGCGCGTATCTTCCACCTTCTATGTATGAGCCGTAAACTTCGCCGTGAATATCCTCGCCGAACAAATCGCCCCACGCTCCTATGCCGACCGATATGTGGGCTTCGCCGTCCATTCCTGAGGAGATAGCGGGCGTCGGTCGCCTTCTGCCGCCGCCGGAGGTATATGAGGTAAAATATCCGCCGTAGCCTGATCCCCCGCTGTTTTTATATCCAAGGGAGCCCCAATAAGAACCACTATAGTATGCTCCAAAAGCACCTCCTGTTCTTTTATAATCGTTGAAGTTGTGGCCTGCAACACCAAAGCTATAGTTATTACCATAGTAGGAATAACCGTGTAATGCAACATCAACACTAGAATAATAATAACTAGTTCCTCCATTTGTTTCCCCGTAATAACCTCCTCGATATCCATAAACAGTTGCACGGCCGGAACCATAATTTCCATATGGTCTGTATCCATAAACACCATAAGAACCGCTACCATATGCATAAAGGCCATAGCTTCCGCTACTGGTTGAATAAAGGCCATACGAAGTCCCGCTAAAGTAACCACCGTAGGAGCCGTAGCCGTAAACGCCGTAGCTACCATAACCGAGGTAGCCGTAATAGGAACCATCTACACCATAAACTCCATAACTGGAGCCGCTAGCATAAACTCCATAAGAGTGCCCGGAGGCATATAAACCATATGTTCCACCGGAGGTTCGAACTCTATAACTCGAGGAAGGGCTGGTTCCGGCGCTTATGTAATTTGCGTAAATATAGTTCATCCTGGAAGTCGAAGCGAAGTTACCGTAGTAACCGGTGCTGTTCAAATCATAGTATATCGGCGATTCGACTCTATTTTTTACTGTAAGTAATCCGTTAGTCGTTAGCGCCATGGCGCCGTCGCTGGTGGCGTCGTCGGAGTCACGCCACAGGAATCCTCGGTCGCTTTCGTTATTGAAAGTGAATGTCATCGCCCAGTCGTTGAGATGTCCGTATGACATACCCGAGTGCATACCGATAGTATATGTTGACGAAGGATAAACACGGAGTTTGTCGTAGCTACTAGCGCTCGTGCATTCATACCTGGAGGCGTTATAAATATAGTAGCCGTTCATGTTGAGAGGGCCATTCAATGTCATTCCGTTTGCGACGAGCGCTCCGTTCAGATAAAGGTCGTTGGAGAAATAGAAGCGGTCGCTAGAATTTTCCCAGCGGAGGTATTGGCCATCATTGTCGAAGTAGATATAGTCGTCGTCGCTCGCGTCGCGATAACCTATTGAGATATTATCCCCAACTCTCATGGAAGTTCCGGAGTTAGTGCCGTCCCAGTAGTATGTTGTGCTATTTCGGTCGTAGAAGATGTTGGCTCTAAAAGCATTGCAATAACTCGTGCTTGCTGGATCGAGGTAGTAGCTGGTGTTGTTTCGATCATAAAAAACAGATGCACGAATATAACCATTGAAGTAACCTGCAAGGCCGGTGCTCGAAGGATCGAGGTAATAGCTTGTGTTGTTGCGGTCGTAAATAATATTCGGGCGAAAATCAGTTGCATATGTCTGGCTACCACCGGGATTCAAATATATATCGCCATCGGTATTAATGGATAGATTACCGGTACTATTCCTGATCTCCATGTTATTTGCGTCGATATCGATCCACTCGCTACTATTATAATCGCGGACGATCAGACCGTAATCCGCACTTGCACTTTTCGCTTCGACATAGCTTCCATCAGCAAGTGAGAGAAATGGAGTTGCACTAGCGCTGGTATTACCTGTGATACCTTCGCAATTTAAAATCCATTGGTCGCTCATATTCAAAGTCGTAGTCGCGGTGTGGTTTCCTAGATTGTCACCACCGGAGGCAATCGCGCCGTCAACATAAGCCTTTGTGGCAGCGTCAGTCCCTGCGGTAGGAGTGGCCAAATCTACTATTTTATTGGATTGCATATCAAGCTGGCCATTAATTTCCGCTGTCCCGGCCACATCTAGCTTTGCTCCCGGCCCCGTGGTCCCAATTCCTACATTGCCATTACGTTGAAAGGTAATAACATTGATCATACTAGGACATCCGGCTTCAAGAAAGAGCTTATTTGCATTGCCGTCATGATGAAATTCGAATCCGCAGATGCCACCAGCATTTACATCCTCATCGAAATTCAAACGACCAGATTCAACGTTATTAAAGCTCCCATTGTAGCCTATTCTTGTCCTTGTAGAAGTTACATCTGTTCCACTAACGACGAGTCTAGCATTTGGGCTTGCCGTTCCGATACCGACCATATTGGATAGTATCTCCAGTTCCTCGGTTGCGTTTCCTATCTGAAGGCCCACGGCCATCGGCTCGGCGGGCCGTTCCAGCGGTTCGCGATCGACTATTATTTCGCCCCCGGAAATTATCTCATAATAAAGATCTTCCCGCTCTGCACCGATCGATCCAGGCAACTCTAATTCGATTTCACGAGATCCGATAGCATGAGTATGCGAAATCGAATATATTGGATCTTCAGTTTCAGAGCCATTGTAAATTCTCACTTCAATATCACTTTGTGAAATCAATTCCTCGGGCAGGACGATTTTTTCGATTGAATTCGCAAAGAGGATTGAAAAACCTGTAAGCACTATTAACACAAACAGTAGCTTTGATTTCATAATTTCCTCTCTTGAATATAATTTTAAAAAAGCACTTTTTTCCATTCTTATTATACCATATTCAATATGATAACGCAATTCATATACCAAAACTATTTACAAGGTTTAAAGAACATTTGTGGCAATATACGGGTAAAATAACCCATATAACACATAAACATGGGGAATAAAACGCAATACTACTATCAAGTAGAATTTCTATTTCATAATTATTGAAAAGTAATTCAGGAATTCCTATCAGAATTTCTTAAGATTGCTGGGCAATTTATCGAATTTGGATTATCTTATTAACACAACGAAATAAAGAAAATTTATAGCCATATTAATTCTCCTGACAAAATCAGTTTTCTTGAACTTGTTATTAATCTTTATAAACAAATAGCGGTGAAAACTTCTCTTTGTTCCGGAGGTCGTGCAATTATAACCTCATCGCCATGGACAACTTCTACATATAATTCTTCAAGTGGAATATCCAACTCCGGTGGCAATTCGATTTCTATATCTTGAGATTTCGATACTGCAATTTGATTAAAAGTAAATACTGGAGTATCGACCTCTGAGTTTTCATATAAATGTACTTCAACAAGTTTAATTCTCTTTGAGTTCTGGGGTATTTTAATAGTAGTGTTATCAGTTGCTATTCCAGAAAACACAAGAGCTAATGTAATTAGCAAAATTATTGTCACTTTTTTTCTCATCGCTTTTCTCCTGCTATTCGCATTATCTATAGGGTAAATGTCTCAAACTGTCAATAAAAACAGCATTGGTTTTTTCCACATATAGCGCATCTACTGTGCCATTTTTTCGATATTAAAATTTCTTCTAACTCAATAACAATAGGGTTTATAACAAAATTTCTCCGTTTCTTTGGGTAATAACATCAAATTTAGTTAACATAATTCGAGCCTTAGTTTGATTATTCGAAACATGTTGAAAAAGAATATAATGTTATTTTGGAATTAGTTTGATATTTGTCTAAATTTCAAGTAGAAGATTTACCAGCTAATCCTTACGAAAACATTTACTCCTCAATAATTATTTCTCAATACAATTCAGACTGAACCCATTGGAGTAAGATAAATCGCCTTCGGAACATTGATTCTCTTTAAAGCTTTTTCCCGATACTTCAGAGATTATCATTGGACGAGAAAAATTATTTTTCTTTTTTTAAAAAAACTTCTGGATTTATTGTTTTCAATTTATAGATTGGTAGAACATTTATCCGAACAGGATCGTGTTCATTACAATAAATGATAAATGCCCACATGGTGGGCGTAGCTCAGCTGGTTAGAGCGTCTGACTGTGGCTCAGAAGGCCGGGGGTTCGAATCCCCTCGCCCACCCCAGTTTTAATGGCCCCATCGTCTAGTGGTTAGGACACTGGCCTTTCACGCCGGCAACACGGGTTCGACTCCCGTTGGGGTCACCATACTAATAACCCGCATTTTCTTTGAAATTGCGGGTTATTTTTTTAAATTAATCTTGACTCCAAAAATATACATATTATTTTGATGAAAACTTCAAAAAAAAAAGAGGGGAAATATGCCTGAAAAAAATCCTCAGATATCAAAGGAAAAAACACGTAGGTTCTGGGTGACATCTCTATTAGTATTCGTGATCCTTGCTGTTTTTATCCTATTTATCAAGTTTGTTTTCGAATCCACCACAGTACATAACCTGAATGCACTCACTACTCTAAGGAATTTATTAATCGTAGTTATTCCAAGCCTCGTATGGGTTATTATTTATTACTTACAGGATCGCAAAGAACCAGAGCCGGTTCCATTCATCTTCCTTGGAGTTCTAATAGGGCTTGCCCTGGCTTCTCTATGGGGAACTCCTATGAGGAATCTATTGCAAGTGGAAACCATAATGGGTTCAAAACTACTTAATCCATACATAGCGAGTTTCCTAATTATAGCAACATTGGATAGTATCGCTTTATTCATTGGCCTGCGGTTTATTTTTGTGTATCTATATGAATTTGATCAAGTTATCGACGGAATCGTATATGGGGCAACTATTGGATGTGGTTATGCTGCCTTCTTCTCATTGCATACCTTATTTAAGATGGAATCTTTCAGCCTATTTTATGCATCGTTCGCAATTTCCGTTAACATCCTACTTTATGCTTCGGTGGGAGCCGCAATGGGATTCTTTGTGGGAAAAGCTAAATTCGGTAAGAGACATCGTTCAATATATCTGATAATATCACTTATTATTGGAGTTCTATTAATCGGAATATATAATTCAGTGAATGCTGGAGTAATCAACTCTATGAAATCGATATTGAGTAAAGGTTTTCTGATTGGCCTTGGAATAGCCTTATTTTCAATGATAATCATTTTGATAGAGACCTATCGTCTAACATCAGGTAGGACTTCATTAATTCATAGGCAGGATAAATTCCCTATCGATTGGATTATCGCACTTATATTGATTCTATTGATCGCGATCCCTATAGTGCTTTCACTAATATCTCTAAGACCAGAGACAGTACTTGTTAATGATGTAAGTTTCGAACATCCATCCACAATGTATCCCTATTTGACTTTTGGCAAAGAAAGATGGTTCCCCGTTCAAGGTGAAGGAGAACAAGTCCTTGTCTCTAAAATCGATAATTGCTCAAAAATGGTTTTCGATCTTAGAAGCTTCGATGAAAATCCACTTCCTTCATATTCTGTTGTTAATAATTTTTCTCTTGATACAACTTCAACGCTGCTTCCTAAGAATCATACAGGACTAACGGATCTAAGTGATAGCACTATTAAAATAGGTTCTATAGAGGGAACCAGACATTTCTATGTGCTGGTTAAGAAAGATAATGATTCTTATAATCCAGCAGTAAAATTTGGTTTTTGGGATATGTTTGGTAACGAAAAAAGCGGATTTTATGTGATAAATTACTCAATTCCTTTAGACAACAAAGAAAATGGGTTGAGAATAGCTAAAAAAATCTCCGAATCTATCAGAATAAACTAAAAAGGTGAGATTATGCATTATATTAATAACAAAATAAAAATATTTGTCTTATTGTTCACTATACTAGCAATATCATCTCTTATAGGAAATGACCTTGAGAAAAATTGCCCCGTGAAAATCCGTAGAGCTGTTTGCCGATTACACCAACCCATGGAAATTCTCCACTTTGATTTAAGTGAAAACGAAATTATTTACAATGAATTAGATACTCCTCAGGTTGGATCAGGAGTTATTGTTAGTCCAGAGGGTCATATTGTAACAAATAATCATGTATTTAATTTTTTACCTTCTCTTCACCAGCAAAACATGGCTATATATGATGAAGAGACACGTTTTTCAATAATGATGACTCTAATATTGATTGGAACAGAAAGTGATAGAAGCTGGTTTTTCCTCGGAGGATATGAAAGTCAAGAAACGGGAAATCCGATTGCATTATTCGGAAGTTACACTACGGAAAATATGATCGCTTATATTTCAGCAGATGATCAAGATCCTCAGGTTAATCTTCCAAAACGCAAATTCTTAGCAAAACCTATTATAAATCCAATCAACTTCGCTTACATTGCTAGAGATATTAATATGCTCGCTTTGGTAAGCTGTCCGGTTGATTTAGATTATGTCGAGGATTTCGCTGATCCTTTCAACACTGATAAATTTTTAAATCAGAATGGTGCAGTTGCTGGATATCCCGGCTCAGGAAATAAAGGTTTAAGGCTTACACAGGCAAGGTATTCTCAACCGCCATTTACCAAGAACCTAGATGAGTTTATAAATCTGACCAATCATGAAAACGCTAATTTGGATGTAACTTCTCTTCTTATCACTCTCGACGGAACTGTTGGTGGTGGAAACAGCGGTGGAGGCTGGTTCTTCGATGAAAAACTTATTGGAATCATTACTTTAAAACATATAGAAGAAAACATTGGATGGGCAATACCTGTAACACACATTCTTCCGTATTTTGCATTAATTAAGGCCTATCCAAAGAAAATTAATTTGCCTGATATAGATGATGAATGGGTGGATAATCCCAAAAATTGGACTCTTGATCGCGATAAGACATATGCACCAATTGTTGTAAAGGATGTAGCCACTGGTTTAGGACAGGATGTGTTGGCTATTGTTACATCTACAAATTATGGGCCTTCCTTTGATACGATTGTTGAATTACTTCAAAGCCAAGAAACTTCATCCGATGTATTGAAAGACATATATAATGGTCACTGGGGAATTGGTTTGATGGATAAAGGTAGAGGAGCAATCGGTCCACTTAAGCGTAACGAGAAATACAGAATTCGCATTTATGATATGAACGATGAGATTCTTGGCGAAACGACGTTTAAGACAGATAAGAAGCCAGTCTCAAAGACAGAGTAAATGGAAATATATTAGTTAGTTTTAAGCTTGGTTCTTTAAACACTTTTATCCGATTAATGCAATTGGAGTAGTTTTGTGTGTTTATTATCACTGAACTACTTATATATCAATACTACCGGCCTTATTACTCCAGCGCGTATCTGGGTTCTCCCTGATAAACTGACAGTTTTTCCCTGCGATTCTTTAAAAAGCGATTCATAGTAATCCGACATTTTAAAATCACCGAAACCTTCGGTAATAATTACTGCATATGGCAGTTTCTCATCACCGGTAACAGCAACACCAATCTCTTTTCCGTAGAAATCGACCCAATCCCTATTTTCAATCGACGGAGCAATAATTCCTGCAACATTCATAACACTGCATTTTCTCAGAAAGGCATCGTCGATTTTTTTAAAACTTACCAGAATTTTTCCAGCTATATCATCTACATTTTCCAATTCGTCAACTAACAATATTTCTCCACTAGCTTCTCCTCCAAATCCAACTTTACCGTATAATTTTATCGCATTCGTTCTTATATTCACAGAATAATGTTTAACTATCTCCGAAATTTCTCCTCTAATAAACGCTTTAAGTCTCACCGGCTGTATGTCATATTGAATAGTAACATTTCCCGATTTTGTATCAATTTCTTTTATTGCTCCCGTGGCAGGTGATTTTGCAATTAATCCTCTTCTCATATTCGAAGCCAGAATTTGCCCTTTTTCAACAAAATCGCCAACTTGGTATTTCAAATGTCCTCTTACATGTTTTGGTTTGATATCCATCGCTTTCGCTACATTGATTTTTCTGGGACGATCATCATAATCCTGAATTTCACGTACAATTATCATCCCAGATTTTTCGATCTTAGTAATTCTTCCTCTTACAGGCGAATGATAGAACGTTTTTGTTCCAAGTATACCACTTCTGTTTTTAAATATCTTTTGACCTACTTTTATCCTGCTTTCTTCAGAGACTAATATCCCATCATTAATCTCCTTTTCCGAAAGAGATTCATCGTAACCTACAATTTTGTTTAAATTTATAATATAAATCCTTGGTGGCCCATATTTATTCTCTCCAATTATATCGTCAGGTTCCAGATACTGACCTTTTTTCGCAAGTATTTCGCCTTCATATGGTAGTTTCCTTTTTACTTCAAATTCTCCATCTTCAATTCTCTTATTTGCTTGATCTAATATTTTATATTTTCTCTTTTTATTATATTTTATTGTACATATACTCTCTTTTTTATTTTCTCTACACCTGCAATCGAGAATTATCGGTTTTTCCGTTTCCAATTCGATCTTACCCTCCCCTTTTTTAAAACAAAGTTTTTTTCCACATTCAATTTCGTATCTTCCCCCCTCCCATATTATTTTTACCTCGCCTCCATTCATTTCAAACTCTTTATTAGAATCTAGATTTTTTACTTTCAATGCACTTTTGCCCGATTTTATTATCCCAATCGGTGCAATTACATAACCTAGATATTCTAGACACTCTTTCTCGAATAACCTTAGTGCTTCCTTTTCGTCAAATTCTGTAAGCACTCCCATATGAGGTGATTTGAAAAATCTATCTACGGCAATTTTTGTTATCCCATATGGTGAGAATGCATCGGCCAATACCAACAAAGCCTGTTGTAGATCCATATGTGAAATAACTCCACCTGCTCCTATTATCAGCGATATGTCTGATAACTGAAAGTACTTTTCTTTCTTACTAATGCTGAGAACTTCCTCCCACTTATTTGCATTTTTTATAGATTTCTTATGGCGATCTAAAAAACCTACTCTTTTAATCTTAAAATTCATATCTTTATGAAGTTTCCAGGCAATCTTCATACCCTCAATAGCGCATGCATATTCAATTTTTTTCTCTTCTTCTTGCTGTGGTACATAAGTTGGATTTAAAGTTTTATTAGTGATATAATTTCTAACTTCACCTTCTTCAAATCCATCCAGATGATTCATAATATTATCAATTCCCGCATCTGATAATATATTTGATAATGAATAACTCATTCCGATATTTGCAGCTACAGTCCTATTGTTATTATTATTGATTATTGTAAATATATCTGTAGTTGCACCCCCAATATCTACCATAGCCACATTATCTTTATGGGATTTGACATAATTATCTAATATCTTTTCCACTCCAGAAGGAGTTGGTAGAATATCAGCACTAACAATATTCTTAATGTTTGAATATCCTGGAGCGTGCTCCATGACATTTTCCATAAACAGCTTGTGAATTTCTCGCTTGGTGGGTTCTGTATTCATACGTTCCATATTCGGACGGACATTCTCAACCATATGTAACTCGAAGTTGTCTTGCAAAGTCCTTTCTATAAAATCTCTTGCTTCAATATTACCACAAAAGACAAGCGGAATTCTTTCCCCTTTTCTAAACTTCGGAGTTGGTTTTGCCAAACACAAAATTTCAGCTAATTCCACAATTTGAGATATTGCACCTCCATCCATCCCACCTGCCATTAAGATCAAATCTGGATGTAAATCCTGCATCAAACGCATCTTCTCAACCGCGCTAACCTTGTCATCCACTGTAAAAGTTCGCAGAACAACTCCTCCAGCTCCATATGCTGTCATCTCGGCCACTGTACCAGTTTCCATCGATGAAAGCCCGAAAACCAGAATTTGTAATCCTCCACCTGCCGAGCTCGTCGTTAAGTAATCGCAATTTCCCCCTGAACCAAGCTTTAGATCAAGATCCAACTCTTGATTGAATGATTCAATCAAATTTTCTAAGCCAACTCCTACATCTTCTTGTGGCTTCTCGACCGTGGTCGGGGTGTCATGTTGCGCAAGAAAAATATATCTTTCCTTAGCCTTCTCCAGAAGCAACCCTTTTGTAGTAGTACTTCCAATATCGGTTATTAAAATTTTGTTTTTTTTGTCCATCTTTAAACCAACTTCTCACTGATTAACTGCAATTTATTGTTCTATAACGTGATTTACAAATATACCGATATCCCCTTAAATATCAATATTCTAATGCCTATTCTGGAATAATTCAATTTTTGTTTCTGCAAAGTACATTATGCTCGAGAAATTGTCTTCTTATGAATTGAAATCTCTTTAGCAAGAATCAGCATTTTTAAGCAAATATGTTGTTAAACCAAACACAATACAGTGTATTATCTTAAATATCATTTTGAATTTAATTTTTAATTTATTATCTGTCAAATAAAAAATAGGGCGACCGGAGTCGCCCTTTTCCATATTAATAGCAGTATTTAGTGATTACAGTATCCGCGTCGATTCGGTGGGTTTGGGCACTTTCCCGACCAGAACCACCAGCGGCTCCTCCCCCTCGTTATACCAGCAATGAACGATCTTCGCGGGGCTTTCCACCAGCGTATCCGGCCCGATCTCCCGCTTCTCATCGCCGATCTCGACTATGCCGCGCCCGGAGAGAACGTAGAAGAAGACATCCACCGGAGTGATATGCCGTCTCAGCGATTCGCCGGGCGGAATGGTCATGTGAACGAGCAGGGCATTCTCCGTATCGTATAGCTTCCGGGCATCGACGCCGTGCGGATTATCCACCGAACGCGCGTTTTTGACTTCGAGTATATTCATCTTTCTCCCTTCAAGATTTACGACATCATGCGGGCGATATCCTCTTCCGGATCGCCTATCAGCCGGACGCCGTAATCCTCGACCAGCACTTTCGCGATGTCGTCGTTGACCCAGGCGGGCATTATCGGCCCCAGGGTAATATTCTTTATTCCGAGGGATAGCAGGCTCCAGAATATGGCGACCGCCTTCTGCTCCATCCAGCTAATATTCAGAGAGAGCGGCAGATCGTTGACGCCCACGCCGAAAAGCTCTGCGAGCGCGACCGCGATATCGACCGCGACTATGCTGTCGTTGCATTGACCGAGATCGATGAGGCGCGGGACGCCGTCGATGTCGCCGAGGTCGAGGTCGTTGAAGCGGAATTTGCCGCACGCGAGCGTGAGGACGATTGTGTCTTTCGGAAGTTTTTCGACAAATTCGCGGTAGTAAGGCGATTTCGGGTGCGGTGCGTCGCATCCGCCTACCAGGAAGAAATGGCGGATCTTACCGGCTTCGACGAGTTCCTTGATCTTGCCGCCCAATGAAAGAACCGTGTTCGCGGAGAATCCTGTCGTAAGCGTGTATTCACCCCGCTTTTCCGGCAGTTCCGGCAGCGATTTCGCTTTGGCGATAACCTCGCTGAAATCGTAGCCGTCGATATGTCGAACTCCGGGCATCCGGACCGGGCCGGTGGTGAACATTCGGCCCTTGTAGTCGGATTTCGGGGGCATAATGCAATTCGAGGTTACCAGAATCGCCACCGGGTATTCGGCGAAAAGCTTTTTCTGGTCGAACCAAGCCTTGCCCAGATTTCCGGCAAGATGCGGATACTTCTTGAGGCCGGGGTAACCGTGCGCGGGAAGCATCTCCGAATGGGTATAGACGCTGATTCCCGTGCCCTCGGTCTGCTTGAGAAGCTCTTCGAGCGCTTTCAGTCCGTGACCGGTTACCAGGATTCCGGGGCCTTTCACGGTTCCCGTTTGAACCTCCGTGGGCTCCGGTTCGCCGTAGGTTTCGATATGCGCTTTTTTGAGAAGCCGCATGGTGCGGATATTCATCTCCCCCGCTTCGAGCGCCATTTTCACCAGGTCGCCCGGATCGAAATTCACGTTCGTGAAGGTCGCGTAAAACGCGCGTTCGAGAAAGGCGTCGATTTCGTTGTCCGTGTAATCCAGCTCGCGCGCGTGATAGAGATAGGCCGACATCCCCTTGGCCGCGAGCAGTAGGTTATCCTGCAGCCTCGCGACAGTCGGGACTTTGCCGCAAACCCCGCTAATATTGCATCCCGTTCCCTGCGCAGTGCGCGAGCACTGATAACAAAACATCTTGACTGGTTCCTTAGCCATTCTGATCCTCCTTTGCCCGAAAATCGGACAGTTTCGTATTTGATAATGTATCGATGATTATTTTGGTAACTTCCGCGGTCATATCCCCGAAGACGCAGCTTTTGCGTCGGCAAATCGAGCTGCGAAAAATGCATGCGGATTTTGGGATTTCGCCGTCGATACTCTCAACAATCTCGATAAAGCTTATCTCTTCCGCAGGTTTTGCTAGCGAGTATCCGCCCTTTGGGCCGCGATGCGATTTGATTATTCCCTTTTTTTGGAGATGCTGCAGCACCTTCGACAGGTGATTGCCGGAGACGCCCAGCTTCTCTGCAAGCTTTTGATTTGAAGCGCTTTCCTCAGCCCCGGCAATCTCCGCCAGGGCATGGATTGCGAGCAACGCGGCTTCCGATAGATTGATGAGTTTTTGCATATCCTTGTATCCTTTATTTGGTATTCTGGTATTAGCATACCAATATAAATTAAAAAGTCAAGGCCTATTTTTTCGGATTTACACTAAATAAAAAAAAGGCGACCAATTGGCCGCCCTTTATTTCACCTGATGCTCAGATAATGAACTACCAGCACGCTTGCCAGACCGTGCCGTCGTAAACCATAAGCTTGTGGGTTCCCGAATCCATATACATATCGCCCTCGCTGGGACTGGACGGTGCAGCAACCCGCGGTTCCAGGCGCATTGCATCTTTAACATGAAGCACTCTCGCCGGGGTTGTCGTGTTGATACCTACCCAACCCCCTACGAGCAGTTTCCCCATATGATATTTTGTAAAAAACTGCGCGGTGTAGTCGGAAGTGACGTTTACTTCTTGGCCGAACGCAAAGGAGAAATCACCAGAAACCGTGTCGGCATATCCGCCGGGGATAGCAGAACAATAGCCGCTTGCGGAGTTTTCGTATCCACCGCCGACTGTGGCACATCCCCCGCTTGCAGTGTTACTCTCTCCACCGCTGACTGTGGATGAAAGGCCGCTCGCGGTGTTTTCCTGCCCACCACCGACTGTGGCTCTCTCATTGCTTGCGGTGTTAACGACTCCACCGCCAACTGTGGCATACATCCCGCTTACAGTGTTAAACCATCCACCACCAACTGTGGCCCAATCAGTGCTGGCCGTGTTTTCTTGTCCGCCGCCGACTGTGGAAACACCTCCGCTTGCGGTGTTTAGCCCTCCACCGCCGACTGTGGAAAAAACCCCGCTTGCGGTGTTTTGGTATCCACCGCCGACTGTAGCGTTCGCGCCGCTGGCGATGTTGTTGAGTCCGCCGCTAACCGTAGCGTACTTGAAATTGGAGCCGCTCGCCCCTGTTGTGCAGGCCACGCCCAGATTCACGTGGGTGGAATCGTGGACTCCATAGCCAACGTTGCCATACCCGAAAATACCTTTCTGGCCGTTTACCATGAGGAAAGTCGTGCTGTCGGCCCAGTCGCCGTCGTCGCCGCCGCCTGTGGGCCAGCTGGTGCGCCAGACGCCGTCGAAGTAGAAGCTGTCCTGAACGCCGAGTGCGTCTTTGATGAACACGAAATTGCCGCGCGATTCGATTGTATCGGTCACCAGTTCCTCGACCCATACCTTTTCATTTATATATAGCGTATCCAGCGGGGAAGAGATGGTATCAGCTATGATCTTGGAATCGACCTCCAGTTCACCCTCCAAATGAGTATATGGAAGGCCAACGTAGAAAGTGGAATCGACCGCTATCGTATCGTCAATACCAAATAAAACGGAATAATCCGCTTCCGCTCGAAGGAGGTTCAGCTTCCCATACACAAATGAGAAATCGGCACTATCAGTATTGAACCAACCTCCACCGATCGCCGAATAGGATCCCGTTGCGGTATTGTGCAAGCCACCGGAAACTGTTGAATTAATGCCTTCTGCGGTATTATTGGATCCACCAGCAACGGTTGCATTACTGGAACTTGCGATATTATAATAACCTCCGCCAACTACAGAGGTATAGCCATTAGCAGTATTACCCATACCACCACCTACCGTACCGGTGTAACCATCTACGGTATTATCTTTACCGCCAGCGATTGTAGAATAGTCTGTCAGGGCATCGTTACCCCTACCGCCGGAAATGGTAGTTGCAGTACCGGTAGATGCGTTATCCGTTCCTCCTCCGACAGTCGCCCAGAATTTGTAAGCCCTGTTGTTTGAGCCGCCGCTGACGGTTGTGGATGGGTACCCGGCGTAATTTTCGTTACCACCACCCACCGTGATATATTTATCGTCGAATCCATTCCTGCCAGTTGTGCAGGCCACGCCGAGATTGACATGAGTCGAATCTTGATTACCATAGCCAACATTGCCATACCCAAAAATACCTTTCTGGCCGTTTACCATGAGGAAAGTCGTGCTGTCGGCCCAGTCGCCGTCGTCGCCGCCAAGATCGGCCGCTGCAACTTTCTTCACCTGGCCGTCGTCGATAGTAAGCACGGAGTCGTGCGTCGCGTCATCGGGGACATCGCCGATTTTG
>Ga0272443_10001582_pt1 | contig 32368 bp, 28 predicted proteins | sample SSMAcet12_FD_193581 | JGI IMG/M metagenome (GOLD analysis project Ga0272443, IMG submission 193581) | Marine sediment archaeal communities from Little Sippewissett salt marsh, Falmouth, MA, United States - SSM-Acet-12 | ecosystem: Environmental > Aquatic > Marine > Wetlands > Sediment ... | reverse complement strand
GGTATCTCAAGGTAGAAGGTTTTGAGGATGTATTGTTCGCGCATAACGGAGGCGAAGGGATAGAAAAAGCACGTTCCGAAAAACCGGATCTTATTGTCATCGATACGCTGCTCCCGGAAATGGACGGGTTTGAAGTCTGCAGAAAGATCAGGGAGGAAGACGGGATATCGCAGGTGAAGATAATAATAATCACGGGTTTTATAGATGCCGTTGATGCCGTGAAAGCCAGGTCTGTCGGCGCCGATGATTATTGCGTAAAAACGAGTGATTTTTCGTCCCTGATAGAAGCGGTCAAAAGCATTGTATAAATGCTTTAAATCCAGGTTGGAGTGATAATGCCTTCCAAAGGTCTTAATATACTGCTCATAGAGGGTGATCCCGCCGGTAACGGACCGGTAGGGAAGATATTAAAAAGCGGTAGCGAAGCTCCCTTTACGGTAGAATGCACCGACCGGGTATCCTCGGCGGCGGCATCTTTATCGGGATCAGATGTAGATGTAGTACTGTTCGATCTGGACGCCGGCAAAGGGGACGCGTTAACGGGATGTCTGGATATACTGAAAGCGGCTAAAGGTGTTCCACTTATCGTGATGACGGGGACTGCCGGGGAAAAGACGGCGATGAAAGCGGTCGAAAAGGGCGCGCAGGATTATCTTATCAAAGACCGCATTGACAGGGATGCGCTTACCGGATCTATCAGCCGCGCTATATGCAGAAAGAAATACGAATCACTGCTGGCTGGAAACGCGGAAACATTTCAAAGCCTGGTAGAGAACGTCAATGTGGGCGTTTACAGGATAACGGGTGACGGGAAAGGGGATTTCATCCAGGCAAACCCGGCCTGCGCGGAGATCTTCGGATATGCTTCAAAAGAAGATTTTTTAAAAATATCTTTTGCGCAATTATGCCGTGACCCGGGGGAAAGAGGAAAACTTACCGCTGAGATATCTGAAAAAAAGTCTTTCAGGAACAGGCCGGTGTCCATGCTTAAACGGGATACCGCGTCCATAACGGTCTCCTGCAATGAAACGGCTTTTTCAGGGCCGGACGGAAAAGTGCTGTGGATAGACGGGGTGTTGGAAGACGTCACTGAACAGGTCAAGGCTGAAGAAACGCTCAGGGAAACGAAGCAGAAACTTGAGCTTCAGACATGGGGGCTTAGAAAAACGAACGAAGGCATCAAACTGCTTTACCAGGAGCTTAACGAGAAGAACAAAAGACTGAGGGCGCTGGACAGGCTGAAATCCGATTTTGTCTCGACTGTTTCGCATGAACTGAGAACACCTCTTTCTATCACAAAAGAAGGTATAAGCCTGGTGCTGGACCGCATTACCGGGGATATAAATGAAGAGCAGGAGCAGATCCTCAGTTCCGCCAAGAACAGCATTGACAGATTAACCCGGATAATAAACGATCTTCTGGACATATCGAAGATCGAAGCGGGAAAACTTGAAGTGCGTAAAAAGATGTTTAACCTTAAAGACCTTATTGTCAATATAAGTTCCACATTCCGGACAAAGGTCTCCAGAAAGGGCCTTGAGCTCAAGATAGACATGCCGGAGGAGGACCTTGAGATATTTGCCGACGCGGACAGGATAACCCAGGTCTTTACCAACCTGTTGGGCAATTCATTGAAATTTACCGATAAAGGGTATCTGGAGATATCAGTAGGGGAAGACGGTGATGATGTGAAATGCCGCGTATCGGATACCGGTATGGGGATCGCCGAAGAGGATATCCCCAAAGCTTTCGATAAATTTCAACAATTCGGCAGAGAACATGGCCCGGGCGAGAAAGGCGCCGGCCTGGGACTGTCGATAAGCAAGGAAATAGTCGAACTGCACGGTGGAAAGATCTGGCTGGAATCCGAAAAAGGGAAAGGCAGCAGTTTTTATTTTACTTTGCCAAGATTCATCCTGCCGGTCTGCCTTAATGAAATAGACAAGAAACTCAAATATATCAGGGAAAAATCTTCTGATGTAAGGCCTTCTTTTATTCTTATGCAGATAACAAACATGGATGAAATAAGGTCGGTTTACGGGAGACATTCAAGCGATGATATTATCATCACGGTAAACGATACGGTTTCTAAGTATATGACGCGTACGGGTGACATGACTACTGTATGTTATCCCGACCGGATCCTGGGGTTACTTCCCCAGACGGATAAGGGGGGGGCTAAAATAGTCTGCGGTAAAATAATGGAAGATATTAACAAGGACCTTATAGTATATAACGGTGAGAAGATCGAGGTACATGTACAATTCGGCGTGGCTTCGTTCCCTGAAGACGGCAAGACAGCGGGGCAACTTGTAAGGTCCGCGGAAAAGGCAATATCCAGGTCCAAAAAGGTCTTGATCGTGGATGACCATCCCCAGATAGTACGTTTATTGACCCACAGGATAGAGGCAAAAGGGCATTTCGAATGTATCGAAGCGTTCAATGGCAAAGAAGCACTGGAGAAGGCAAATGAAAAATTACCGGATCTTATAATCTGTGACGTAATAATGCCCGAGATGAACGGGTATGAAGTCGTCGGGCACTTAAAGGAAGATAAAAATACCAGGGATATACCTATTATAATAATGAGCGCGAAAACAGAGCATGAGAAAATAAAAGCGGTACTCCCGGGGAGCATACCTGTTGTATCTAAAACAGATGGATTTCATCAGTTGATGGAATTAGTGGAAAAGCTTGTGTAGAAGCCGTTCTTGTCGGCCCGGGAAGATCGGTTATAGACGGCATGGCCGTAAGAGCATGGATCGGAGGAGGGGATATGATAGCTAGAGACATAATGACACGTGAAGTTATAACGATGGACGCGGAGACGGATGTTCTTGAAGCCATAGATATCCTGGTGAACAATCGTATCAGCGGGGCGCCTGTTATAGACAAAGACGGGGCCATAAACGGTGTAGTTACGGAAAAAGACCTTCTGATCGCGCTTGATTTTCTGGGAGACAGAGATGCCTCGGAAGTGCTGGTCGCGGAATTCATGACCAGGGATGTGATATCATTTGCAGAGGACACTCCCGTGAAATCCATCATGCAGGAACTGGTCCGGCACAATATAAAAAGAGTGCCTATTGTCACGGGAAATAAAATAGTGGGAATTATCGCGAGACGGGACATTTTAAAAAATGTGAAAAAAGCCTGATTTTAAGGTATACTTATTATTAACCCGGTATTATTTACCGGTAACGACGGAGTTTGGTATGAAATTAATTTTAAGACAGATCACGATCACGGTTATTACCTGGTCCATTTTCTTTTATTGCGCGGGTGACCCGTGCATAACATACGCTCAGGGTTCATATAACTCTCCGGAAGAGATGAAGGAAGCCGCTACGGGTAAGATAAATCTGGCCAGGGAATTTATAAACAGGGCCCAGCAGCTCTTGAGGAACGCTCCCGACAAGGATAACTGTAAGATCGCTATATACTTATATAAAGAAGCGGCCCAGCTTTATGATCATGCCGCCAGGATGTATAAAGTCCTGGAAGATAAATATTATATAGGCCCGGAATATTCTCAGGGAGCGCGCGATGCCGTGCAGAAGTGCGTGGACGCGATGAATAAATGCCGCCAGAGAATAATGAGATTGTGATCCCGGCAAAAGTATTTGGAGAAATGACCCAGATGCCGGCCGGTAATGAAAGGCCCGGCTGAATATTGACCTTGAAATCCATAAGAGCCCACATAACGCCCGAGAGGGAAATAGTTGTTTATTTTCTGGTGGTCTTTACCGCTGTCCTGCTCAGCTACACGGCTACACTGTGTCCTACTATATACGGGGGTGACAGCGGGGAATTGGCGGCGGTCGTCCATACGATGGGTATAGCGCATCCTCCCGGGCATCCGTTATATGTTGTCACCGCGAAATTATTCTCAATTCTTTTTCCGTTCGGAGACCTGATATTCCGATTAAATTTCATGTCAGCGTTCTTTGGCGCGCTTGCCTGTTCCATGTTTTTTTTGTCGGCACGACACCTGGTCATGAATGATAAGTTCCGGAACATCATATCTTTTTTTTGCGCTCTGGTTTTCGGGTTTTCATTGAGCGCCTGGAATTTTGCCCTGTTTGCCGAGACATATAGTTTGAATGTTTTTTTCCTTTCGGTGCTTGTTTTTCTGATCTTACGTATAATTAAGTCCGGGGAAAAAGACCTGTTCCGGCTTTCGTCCGTCTTCTTTTTCATATGGGGGTTAAGTACGGGGAACCATCCGTCTATAATAGTATGGATGCTGGGTTTCGGGTTGATCTTACTGCTGCATAAGGGGAAAAAGGTGCTGGCGCCCGGTTATATATTCTGGATGTTCATGTTTTTCGTGATAGGTTTCTCCATATATCTTTACCTGCCTTTAAGGGCGCGTTTTAACCCTCAGTTCGATCTTTGCAGGATAACCAGCTGGAAAAAATTCTTTTCAACGCTTCTTATCAGACAATACAGGCAGAGGTTCATCGCTCCCGAGACGTTTCTGGCGAAAGCGCGCAAGGGCGGGGAAATACTGACATCTTTCGGGAACGAGTATACTTTTCCGATGGCGGGCATCCTGATATTCGCGTGTATCTCTTTTTTTAAGAGGAACAAAAAGATCTTCTCGGCGCTCATGATACAGATAGCGTTTCTTTTGATATTCGCCCTGCAGCGACAGGGCGCGGTCTTCAGTATAGATTACAACAGTTATATTATACCGGTGATATTCGTCCTTACTTTGACCTTCCCGGTTTTTTTAGACGTTCTTACCATGTTCATATCCCGGATCCAGGCTTTTAAGCTCAGGGGTGCCGCGTTTGGATGCGGTATACTTTTGTTGCTGGTGTTTCTCGGGGTGGAATACGGGACTAATTACCGCCTTAACGATAAAAGCAATGAATATCTGCCATATGATATGGGTATAGCGCTTCTGGAGACAATGGAGCCCGGCAGCATTATTTTTTTACAAAAAGACTGGTCCACATTTTCCCTGGCGTATCTCCAGACCGTGGAGGGCCGCCGCCCGGATATCAAGATATATAACCGCAGCGCTACGATGTTCCCGAACCTTCCGGGATTACACGCGGATGGTGTAGCAGGGATGTATAATGTGATAAAACGGTCGCATGAACTTGAGGACAGGTTCATAATAAATAACCCGGATAAACATATTTATTTTAATCTTCCCAAGGATATGAAGAAACTGAGAGGCCGTTACCGGCTGTTTCCCAAAGGTGTACTGTATAAAGTGGTGCCGTTCGATTACCGCGAAACAGAACCGCGAGACCTTTTTCTTCTTTATAATATCAGATGGATGGAAAGGCCCCGGGAGGAATGGGATTTTGCTTCATCCAAGATATTGATAGATTATTATCTGCATCTGGCGGAATATTATTTTGAGATCCGAAAGACAGAGAAGGCTCTGTCCGCGCTTGAAGAAGCCGGATATTTCGCGAGAAACACATTCAGCGAAATGAACGCGTTATGGACGGTGTATATCGGCAAGGGGTACTACAATAAGGCATTGTCGGTGTTGAAAGAGCAGATAGAGATACTGCCGGGATATGCCCCTACTTATAAAAACCTGGCCATAGTCTACGCGAATTATCTGAGAGACCTTAAAAGCGCCGTTTATTATCTTGAAAAATACCTGGAAACGGATCCTAATGCGTATGACAAGGACCAGGTGGTCAGGGTATTGCACCAGATGGAACAGGAGATGCAGCGGCGCGGTAGACCGTTGTAAGGGCTGCGGGCTTTGCGATGCGGGCGTTTTGTAATACCCCCTGCATCTGGAAAAGACAAGGAGAGGAGCATGTTAAGAGCGACTATCGAAGACATAATGACCGAACATATCGTCAAGATAAAAGCGGACGCGACCATAAATCAGGCGGCTCATATATTGCTCAGGTTCAGGATAAACGGCCTGCTTGTAGTCGATGAGAACGACGAGGACAAAGTCGTAGGGGTGATATCTACCACTGATCTTTTAAGGCTGCTCGACATGGCCTTATCAAGAAAGATACACCGGAAAGAAGGATTGGATAAAATGTCCAAGATGCCGGTGATGAAAATAGCGAGGACACGGGTATTAAGGATACAGAAGAAGACAAAGATAGAAAAACTTGTCGCCCTTATGGACAGGAAAAAGATGTACACCGTCCCTGTTTATGACGGGGATAAGCTTGTGGGAGTCATAGGGCGGCACGATATCCTGAACGCGGCTTTTTACGCGGACGACCATTGATATTGCGCTACGCGCTCTTGGACTTCAACATTTTATCACCATATCTCTTACCATCTTTCCGATCGACAGGCATGCCGTTAACCCCGGGGATTCGATCCCGACCAGATCTATAAATCCCGGGAGGCCTTTCCCGGATTCTTCAATTATCACAAAATCCCTGAAGTATTCTGATCTCTGCTGCAGTTTCGGGCGTATGCCGGCAGTGTCCGGGATCAGGTCCGATATATCAAGACCGGGCAGGAAGACTTTCACTGAATCGAAGAAGACCGACCGGTCACGTTCATCAATTGAATAATCCAGTTGCTGTACATATTTTGAATCCGGCCCCAGCCGTAATCCGCCCGCCAGATCCGGTGTCAGATGGATGCCTAATCCTGTTTTTCCCGGTGGAGGATAGACGAGATGTGTTACAGGGTATTTGGCGGGATTTTTTAACCGGAAATACTGGCCTTTGCAGAAATGCAGGGTATACCGGGTCTTATCGGTATTTATACCCGCCAGCGCCGCTATTTCTTCTGATCCGAGGCCGGCGGCGTTTATAACTATACTGGAATTGAAATTAAAATATTCACCGTGCGGCTCTTCCACAGCTATACTGTACCCGGAGCCGGTTTTCCGTATTCCCGTTACTTTAACACCAAAAGCGAAAACAGTATTGCGGTCCCTGGATAATCCGTAAAGAGTTTTCATGAGCCCGTGCGAATCTATTATACCGCTGTCGGGACAGAATACAGCCGCTTCACTTTGTATTTCAGGCTCTATTTCGTGTATTTCCTTTTTATCCAGCATCTTAAGATTATCAATACCGCAATCCATGGCGTTCTTGTATATTGATCCGATCTTTTTTATTCCCTCGTCGTCGGACGCGGCAAGGATTTTCCCAGATCTTTTGTGATCGATGTTGTATTTCAAACAAAAATCGTACAGAAGTTCTCTGCCCTGTATGCAGGTATCCGCCTTCATACTGCCGGGAGGATAATATATGCCGGAATGTATGACTTCCGAGTTGCGGGAACTTGTCTCCTGTCCGAAAGAACTGTTTTTTTCGATTACCAGGACATCTTTATCGAGTTTACCCAGGGCATAGGCGATAGACAGGCCTATTACCCCCGCGCCTATTATCGTTATATCTATTTTTTCCATCGCGCTACATTATAGCACAAACCTTCGGGTCGATTGCGCTAATTATCGATGAGTGAATCTCTAACCGGTAAAAAATATTTGCGGCCGGATCTTTCCGGCCGGAGACAAAATGGAACTGTACTTTTTATGGGCTAACGTTGAACTTGTATCTTTTCGCCTTTTGATATAAAATAATAATTCCATGGACAATAACCATAAAAAAATATTAAATATCATGCTGGTCGAAGATAATCCTTCGGATAGCGCCTTATTCAAAGTTATGCTTGAAAGGTCTAAGCTGATCAGGTTTAAATTGAGATCGGCATCAAGCCTGAAAGAGACCCTGGAACTCCTTGATGCCATAGATTATGACATAATCCTGCTTGACCTGAACCTGCCGGATAGTGAGGGGCTGGATACTCTTTCAAGATTGAGGGATAAGGATAAAAACACACCGGTTGTCGTTGTTTCGGGTGTTTTTGATGAAAAAACCGGCCTGGATGCCATTACGATGGGGGCCCAGGATTATCTTGTCAAGGGCACGTATGACGTCAATCTGCTGGTAAAGACTATTAATTACGCGATTGAGCGTAAAAGAAGTGAGCTTGACCGCCTTGAAGACGAAAAAAAACTGGCCATATTGATGAGTAATCTTCCGGGCATGGCTTACCGTTACCGCAACGATAACCGCTGTTCTATGGAATTTGTCAGTAATGGATGTCTACAGCTTACCGGATACAGGCCCGATGACATAGTAAATAGCAGGAAGACCTCTTATCTGAACATAATCCATCCGGAAGATGTGGAACTTGTTAAAAAGGAAAAGGATAAATTTATCAGGAATGGACAGGCTTTTCAGGTAAGCTACCGCATCGTGACAGCCGGAGGAGAAATCAAGTGGGTATGGGAACAGGGCCGTGGTATTTTTTCCAGGGAAGGCGAGTTGCACGCGGTAGAAGGGTTTATTTCAGATATTACCCAGCGGAAATTGTCGGAAGAAAAGCTGCAAAAAAGCTATATAAAACTGGCTAAGACTCTCGAGGAGACGGTGAATATACTCGCAACTACCGTCGAGACCAGGGATCCGTATACCGCCGGCCACCAGAAAAGGGTCGCCCAGTTGTCACATGCCATAGCCGGTGAGCTGGGTTTGTCGGAACAGGTCATAAGGGGGATCTATTTAGCGGCCCTTGTGCATGACATAGGTAAAATACATATACCCATAGGCATCCTTATCAACCCCAGAAAACTGACACCGACCGAGTTCTCCATAATCAAGACTCATGCCCAGATCGGGTTTGATATATTGAAGACCATCGAATTCCCGTGGCCTATCGCCGATATTGTGCTGCAGCATCATGAAAGGATGAACGGGTCGGGGTACCCGCGGGGAATAAAGGATGACAAGATCCTGGACGAGTCCAGGATACTGGCGGTCGCCGATGTCGTAGAGGCGATGGCTTCACACAGGCCGTACAGGCCGGCTTTGGGTATAGAATCCGCCCTGGACGAGATATCAAAGAACAAAGGGACGCTTTACGATGTCAAGGTGGTAGAAGCATGTATAGTACTGTTCAGACATAAAAACTTCAATTTCGATAAATACCTCATAGATAAGAAAACCCCTTTACCTCATTTAACCGTATAGATATAATCTATAAAACAACAGGAAACGCCGGGTGTTCCGGGGGGCCCGGATGCCGCGCGCGGTGATTTTTATTGATAATGACAGTTAAATTACTTATACTCGCTTAAGGCGAAAGGAGATATTGTATCATGGGAAAAGTGCTGATAATCGGAGCGGGAGGGGTCGGGGGAGTAGTTACTCACAAATGCGCCCAGGTCCCTGAAGTGTTCGAGGAGATCTGCCTGGCCAGCAGGACGCCGGGAAAATGTGAAAAAATAGCCGGACAGATAGAAAGGCCGGTGAGAACGGAACAGGTAGACGCCGATAACACCGGAGAAGTGGTGGACCTTATAAAAAGTTTCAAACCGGATATACTGGTAAACGTAGCTCTTCCTTACCAGGACCTGTCGATCATGGAAGCCTGCCTTGAAACAGGCGTGGATTATCTTGATACCGCCAATTATGAACCGCCTGATGAAGCGAAGTTCTGTTACAAATGGCAATGGGATTATCAGGACAGGTTCAGGGGAAGAGGGGTGATGGCCCTTCTCGGGTGCGGATTTGATCCCGGTGTGACAAATATCTTCTGCGCATATCTGCAAAAACATTATTTCGATGAGATACATTATATCGATATAATGGACTGTAACGCCGGGACGCATGGCCATCCTTTTGCCACGAATTTCAACCCGGAGATAAACATAAGGGAGATAACACAAAAAGGGAAGTACTGGGATGACGGCAAATGGGTAGAGACCGCCCCCTTATCAGAGCATAGAGCCTTCGATTTTCCGGAAATCGGATCACGGGAGATGTATTTGATGTACCATGAAGAGCTGGAATCCCTGGCAAAGAACATAAAGGGGCTTAAACGTATCCGTTTCTGGATGACTTTCGGCCAGGAATATCTGACACATCTGAGGGTCCTGCAGAATGTGGGGATGACGCGTATAGACCCGGTTACTTTCGATGGCAGGGAGATAGTACCGCTTAAATTCCTGAAAGCGGTGTTGCCGGAACCATCTTCCCTGGGTGAGAATTACACCGGGAAAACCAACATCGGGTGTATCGCGGACGGCATAAAAGACGGTAAACATATTAAAAAATATATATACAATGTTTGCGACCACGCCGAATGCTACAAAGAAGTAAAGTCACAGGCTATTTCATATACCACCGGTGTGCCCGCTATGATAGGAGCGATGATGATGCTTAAGGGTGAATGGCGGGGGGAAGGCGTTTTCAATGTAGAGCAATTTGACCCTGATCCTTTTATGGATAAACTGAATATACACGGTTTGCCATGGGTTATCAGGGATATGTGATCCAGTTGTTAGTCAGGCATCAGGAGAAAACATGAGTTTACTTGATAAAATAACCGGGACACCCTGTTATGTGGTTGATGAGACCCTGCTTGAAGATAATTTAAAGATCCTTGAGAGTGTCCAGGACAGGACGGGCTGCAAGATAATACTTGCTCTTAAAGGGTTCGCGATGTTCAGCGTATTTCCCCTTATCAGCAGGTATCTTTACGGTACGACCGCAAGCTCTTTTTACGAGGCGCGTCTCGGCGCGGAGGAGTTCGGCGGTGAGATCCATGTTTATTCTCCGGCGTATCGTGATGATGAGTTCAAGGATATAGCGGCATATGCCAGTCATATAAGCTTTAATTCTTTTTCACAATGGTATAAATTCAAACCCGTCATATCGGGCCTGGACAAACCGGTAAAGTGCGGGTTGCGGATAAATCCCGAACATTCGGAAGTCAAGGTGCCTCTATATGATCCCTGTTCCCCCGGATCCCGGCTCGGCATAAGGGCGGATGAGTTCAGGGGAGCGGATCTTGGCGGGATTTCCGGGCTTCATTTTCACACGCTTTGCGAACTTAACGCGGATTCGCTCGAAAGGACATTATCCGCGGTGGAGAAAAGGTTTTATCATGTTCTCGGGCGGATGGAATGGGTCAACTTCGGCGGCGGGCATCATATAACAAGAAAAGATTACGATATTGAGAAACTGTGCGCTCTCATAAAAGCTTTCAAGGAAAAATATGATGTTGAAGTCTACCTGGAGCCGGGCGAAGCTGTGGCCCTGGGTACGGGTGTCCTCGCGGCGAGTGTGCTGGATATAGTGCATAACGAAGTCGATATAGCCATTCTTGATTCTTCCGCGGCGGCGCATATGCCGGATGTGATCGAAATGCCGTATCGCCCGGATGTCAGGGGAGCCGGCAAACCTGGAGAATACAAATACACTTATCGTATGGGAGGACTTACCTGCCTGGCCGGGGATATAATAGGCGAGTATTCCTTCCCGGAGCCGCTTACCGCGGGCAGCGTTGTCATATTTGAGGATATGGCACATTATACCATGGTAAAAAACAATACTTTCAACGGTTTGAGATTACCGTCGATCGCCGTTTACAACAGGTTAAAAGACGAGGTCCGCGTCATAAAAGAATTTTCTTACAAGGATTACAGGGGCCGGTTATCCTGAAGGGGGGGACCGATGTATGAATTCGTGTTTTACAACCCGACCCGTATTGTTTTCGGAGAAGGGTCCATTAAAGAAACGGGTCCGGTGATCAGGGATTACGGCAATAAAAAAGTGGCGATGATAGCGGGTGGAGGGTCTATAAAAAAGAACGGGGTCTATGACCAGGTGACGGCTTCTCTGGAAAAGAACGGGATAGACCGGATCGAATGCTGGGGGGTAAGGCCTAATCCCGTACTTTCAACCGTAAGGGAAATGATCAGATCGGCTAAAGAAAACGATATCGACGCGGTACTCGCGGTGGGAGGAGGGAGCGTAATAGATACCGCGAAATCTGTAGCTGCCGGTGTGTTTATGGATGATATATGGGACGCGTATGAGAATGGGGCGGAGATCACACGGGCTCTCCCGGTCTACACTGTTCTTACACTTTCCGCGGCAGGATCGGAGATGGACCAGTTCGCGGTGCTGACGAACGAGGACAAGAAAAGAAAATGGAATATAATCAGTGAGTATATTTATCCCCGGGTCTCTATAATCGATCCTGCCGTGCAGGTATCGTTGCCATGGCACCAGACCGTTAATGGAGCTATAGACGCGTTGAGTCATATCATGGAATTTTATTTCATGGGGGAAGACCAGGAAACGACTATGGCCGTGGATGAAGCGCTTATGCGTACTATTATCGGCACGGTGGATAAATTGAAGAAAGACCCGTCGGACCATGTCCTGCGGGCCGATCTGGCATGGGCATGTACCCTGGCTTTGAACGGTATCAGCGGCGCCGGTATGAGAGGAGGAGACTGGGCGAGTCATTGGATAGAGCACGGGCTCAGCGCTCTTTATCCCGACATAGCGCACGGGGCGGGTTTGAGTATCATTTTCCCGGCATGGATAAAAAATCTTAACAAAAAAAATACCCGGACCTTCGAACGCTGGGCGCGGAATATATGGGGCGCCGGTGATGTCGAAAGCGGTATATCCGCCATGAAAGATAAATACGTATCCTGGGGGTCACCGGTTTATTTAAAGGATGTCGGGATCAAGGAACAAGACCTTTGTTCCATAGTGGACAAAGTCCTTGAGGCGGGCAAGCCGGGGGGAGTGAAAGAGCTGGGAAGGGATGACTTAACGGATATTTTGCAAACAGCCCTTGGCTGAAGGCTGACAGCTGAAAGATGACAGTTGTCGGCTGATATAAAGGTTTAATAATGCGAAAACTTATAGTCTTGAGAAGAACATCGCAGGCGTTTTTCCTGGGCCTGTTTATTTATATCCTGTGGTCCACCACATACCCGTTGAAGGGCATGCTTCCGCCCGGGACTTTCTTTAAGTTCGATCCCCTTATGTCGATATTTATATCTATAAGCGAAAGAATAATAATAGCCGGCAGTGGTTTCGCGGCAGCGATGCTGTTATCGACACTGGTACTGGGAAGGTATTTCTGCGGTTGGATCTGCCCCCTGGGCACTGCAATGGACCTTTGCGCCGCTTTAAACAAAAAAAAACTGATGCTTTCATGGAAGGCGAACATCAGGATCAAGAATATAAAATTCGTATTATTATCCGTATTTCTTATTTTCGCGCTGGCCGGTTCACAGGTGGTCTGGGTACTGGACCCGCTTGTTATAATGGCCAGGTTCGTATCTTTGAACCTTATCCCCGCGGTAACGGGGACGATCAATACGTTTTTTATTTTTATCATACAAAAATTCCAGTTATATAACGGCGGGCTCTATGACCTGTATAGCGGCCTCAGGACCTCGTTCCTGGGTGTAAATATTTATTATTTCGACCATTCACTGCTGATATTCCTGTTCTTTACGGCCATATGCACTTCAGCGGTTTTTGTATCCCGCCTGTGGTGCAGGGCTGTATGTCCTCTCGGGGCGGTTTATGCTTTTATTTCCAGGTATTCTTTTTTAACGCGTTCCGTGGAAGATTGTTCTGATTGCGCCGTATGTACAGAGAGGTGCAGGATGAGCGCGATAAAAGACAGCACCGGATACATAAAAAGTGAGTGCATTCTCTGCATGGACTGTATTTATGATTGTCCGCGGAAGACCACCTCTTTCCGGTTTTTCAACAGGCCCCCGGGCTCCGGGCCGGCAAACCGGGAGATAGCGGAGACGCATGGGATATCACGAAAAGAATTCATAATCTTTCTTATCTCATCTTTTTTTCTGACAGGGTACAGAAAAAGTCCACGCGGGGCATCGGCGCGGGGTGTGAGCGGGAAAAAGATCATACGGCCCCCCGCGTCATCACCGGAAAAAGAGTTTTTGAATCTGTGTATCCGGTGCGGCAATTGTATGAAAGTATGTATAACCAACGGATTACAGCCGGTATTACTGCAATCAGGCCTGGAGGGGATATGGACACCCGCTCTAGTGCCGGAGATAGGGTATTGCGAATATAACTGTACACTTTGCGGGAACGCGTGTCCCACCGGTGCTATAAAGAGCCTTCCTTTGCGGGAGAAACAGAAGATCAAACTCGGCATAGCGAAAGTCGATAAAGATATCTGTCTGGCCTGGAAATATGGATTGGAATGCCTGGTATGCGAGGAACATTGCCCGGTACATGATAAAGCCATAAAAATGGTCAGAGGCGAGGTGGACGGGAAGGTCGTAGGCAGGCCCGTGGTCGATAGAGATCTGTGCGTGGGTTGCGGTATATGCCAGAACAAATGCCCTGTCAGGCCTGTGCGGGCCATAAAGGTCGACCCGGAGTTCGCTGACAGGGGATAAGGGCTTGGGCTGATGTCTATGTGATTTACGAAAAACAGACAAAGGAGGAATTATGGAAGGGAAAGATCTGGGGAAAACAGGGATAGGGATCGCGCCTAATATCGCCGGATTACTGGCGTATTTATGCGGGTTCATAACAGGAATAGTGTTTTATGTCATTGAAAAAGAAAACAAATTCGTACGTTTTCATGCACTGCAGTCGATAATAGTTTTCGGCGGGTTATTCATCATCAATATAGCCGTTAATATCATAATACCTTTCGGAATAGGCGCGGTCTTGTCTTTATTGACGGGACTCTTAGGTTTGATATTATGGATAATATTGATGATAAAAGCTTACCAGGGCGAGATGTATAAGATCCCGGTGGCCGGAGATATGGCGGAGAGCAAGATCTAACGGAAACGAGTGTTCTCCATATACGCGTGACGAGTGAAGAAGCATTGACAACGAAATTGATATATGTTACAAATGATGGAAAATATCTGAAAAGGGGAGATATGCCTAAAAAATACGACGGGGATACTAAAAAGATAACAGAACTGATCACCCGCGCCGGTGAAAAAGCACGCAGGGAGACAAAGGGGGCTCCGGAGCCGGGGCTGACCAAGCCCATAAACTGGCCTGTTTCATGTACGGTCGGCCCGGGGCTTGAAGGGGCTATAGCCTGTGAGAGTAAGATAGGTTATGTCAACGGCACGAAAGGGTGGTTGATATACCGGGGATATGATATCTTCGATCTTTGCGCCCATTCGAATTTTGAGGAGGTGTCTTATCTCCTTTTACACGGTAATCTTCCTACAGAAAGCCAGTTTAAGGAATATAAACAGAAACTGACGAAATACAGGAACCTTAACAAGACGATGCGGTTTTTCATGAATTATCCCGTGGAAAAGATGAACGCCATGTCCGCGTTAAGAATAGGATCCCACCTGATGCGCCACGAGCTTACTTACGCGGATACCGCGTCTTATAAACATGATGAATCGCGTATAATAAGTTCCGATGAAGATTCTATCGCGATGGAGACCAAGCCCATGGGGGAGAAGAACGCCATCTATGGATTTAAGAGGAATAAAGCCATCAAGAAGCTTAAAGACATAAGTTCCGGCCTTCAGTCCGCCACAGGCATCGAGTCGTGTTATCATCTTATATCGGGTGTTGCGACCGTAGCGGCGGCTGTATCCCGGCTCTTAGAGGGAAAACTTCCTATCGAACCGGACCCGGAGCTGAGCCACGCGGCGAATCTACTGTATATGATGACGGGCAGGAAGCCTACGCCTCTGGAAGAGAGGATAATGGATGTGTCGCTTATCCTGCACGCGGATCACGGTATGAATGCCAGTACTTTTGCTTCCATGGTGGTCGCTTCCACCCTGTCCGACATTTATTTTTCGGTCGGGGCCGGTATCGCCGCTTTAAACGGGCCTCTTCACGGAGGAGCTAACGAGTATGTTTTATACACATTGCAGGAAATAGAAAAACCCGAAAATGTGAAGAAATGGGTGAAAAGCGCCCTCAAAAATAAGAAAAAAATAATGGGATTCGGGCACAGGGTCTACAAATCTTATGACCCCCGCGCCAGGGTGCTTGCTCCTCTGGCAAAATACCTGGCCCAGAAGGACCCGGAAAGCCAGGCTCTTTTTAACACGGCACGGGCCCTGGAAAAAGAAGTCAGCGTGGCTTTCGGCGCGAAAAAGAAGATCTTTCCGAATGTTGATTTCTATTCAGGGATCGTATATTCATGTCTTAACATACCGCCGGAGATGTTCACGACTATTTTCGCGGTGAGCAGGGTGTCAGGGTGGACCGCCCGGGTACTGGAATATCTTGAGAACAACAGGATATTCAGGCCCCGCGCCATGTATACCGGAGCGTTTGACCGGAAAGTTGTTTCGATGGGCCGGCGGAAATAGTTCAGAGGGTCTATATATACAGGCAGGGGCGATCCCGGGGGATCGCCCCTGTTTTCTAGTCTTGTCAAACAAACTGTTCGAAGAATTTATCCAGGTCTTCTCTCGTGGTGGTATTATAAAATTTCTTTAATATATCTTTATGCTGGTTCAGATGAAGATGAAGAAGTTCACACTTAATATCCTCGAACTTGGAAACGGAAACACTGAAACTTCGCAGGCCCATTTGCAGAAATAAGGGGTAATATTCCTCAAATGACGCTATTTCACCGCAGAGGCAGGCTTCTTTACCCGCTTTTCCGGTCTCTTTCGCGATGAGTTCCAGCAGCCTGGCCATGGAAGGATGCAGTATGTGATATCTTTTTTCCACGAGAAGATTGCCGCGTGAAGCGGCCAGCGTGTATTGAAGAAGGTCATTTGATCCGATATTGACAAAATCTATCTGTTTGAGGAGTTCTTTCAGCATCATCACCCCGCCGGGCGTTTCTATCATCACTCCTTCTTTTATTCCGCGTGCGTTAAATTTTGATTTTTCTTTGCGCAATTCCTTTTTAGCTTTGGCCAGCAAAGTCCGGAAAATATAGAGATCTTCCAGATCGGATACCATGGGATATAATATCCGCAGGTTGGAACCCGTATTGGCCCTTAAAAGGGCCTTCACCTGCGTAAGGTAAAGGTTGGGGAAGGATGTGACCGCGAAGGCTCCCCTTAACCCCATATCGATGTTCATGCCGGACGGGAGGCTTAAATAAGGAGGTATCTTATCGGCCCCGATATCCAGAAGCCTTACCGTGATGGGTTTATCCGGGCAATTTTCCAGGAATCTTTTGTACAGTTCATATTGTTCCTCTTCACCGGGCGGTGAGTTCCTTTGCGTGAACAGGAACTCGGTCCTCAGTAATCCTATGCCTTCATGTGGAAGGTCTTTGATGAGATCATATTCTTCGGGAGTGCTTATATTGATCTTAAGCCCCACTTTAACACCTTTTCTCGTGCGCGGGCTGAGATCTCTTTTGATCTCGCATACCAGTTTCTTTTTCTGGATATTTTTTATTTTCTTATCGTAATAATCTCTGGTCTTTTCGTCCGGGTCCACGAAAACTTTACCCCTGGACCCGTCCACTATAACCTCTGATGAGCAGTCCAGTTCGGATTCTACCTGTATACCCAGGAGTATGGGTACCCCGAAAGACCGCGCGAGGATGGTCGCGTGGTTTGTAAGGCCTCCTTCTTCGGACAGGAAAGCCAGGACGTTTTCAGGGGACAACCGCAATACCATTGAAGGGGTCAGTCTCTTAGCCGCTATTACTACCGGACGCAGATAACCCGCGGGGCAGGCGAATTTTTCCGGACCAGTTCCCAGTGATTCCAGCACCCTGTCACGCGTGTCGGCGAAATCATGTGTAAGTTCCTTGAAACGGCCTTTTTCACTTTTAAACCTTGCTATATACGCGTCGAAGATATCTTGTATAGCGGTTTCGGCGGTGACGCTTCTGGATCGTATATTATCAGATACTTTCTGGATGAGATTATTATCGTTCAATATAGCCATATGCGCGTTGAAGATCATGGAATCTTCTTCATCGAATATCTTTTTCGCGTCATCAAGCAGATTTTTCATGTTATCACGGGCCCTGGCGAACGCTGAACGGACCCTTTTGATTTCGCCGGCGATCTGTCCGGAAGATATGGAATATTTAAGGTTTATTTTTTTCACTTCGGACGAGTAAATGCATACCAGGCCTTTCGCTATGCCGGATGCCGCCGAGATACCTTTAAGGGTTTTCATATTGACCTTTCTTTTATTGCCTTTCGGTGATACGGGATACTGGCGCCGGTTACCGTAAATTTTTATTTAACCTTCGTATTTTAACAACTATATGATCGAATTACAAAACATTTTATAGTAAAATTTTTACATGGACTTTTGCAGAATCATGCTAATGTAGTATATAATATATAACTAAATACTACAAAATTGGAGGTTTTATGGGAGATCTGAATTTTCAAGCTGTTATCTTTGACCTTGACGGAGTAATAACTAAAACCGCTCTTGTACATGGCGCGGCATGGAAAGGTGTTTTCGATGAATATCTGAGATACCGGGAGGAAAAATACGGTGAAAAGTTCGTGGAATTTACCCATGAAAATGATTACCTCCCTTATGTGGACGGTAAGCCCAGGTATGAAGGGGTCAAAAGTTTTCTTGAGTCAAGAGGGGTAGATATCCCCTATGGCGAAACCGAGGATGCGCCCGAAAATGAGACGATCTGCGGTATCGGGAACAGGAAGAATATAAAGTTTCTCGAAATACTTGAAACGGAAGGCGCGCAGCTTTATGGATCTACCGTTAAACTCATAAAAGACCTGAAAAACAACGGTGTGCGTATAGGGGTAGCATCTTCCTCAAAAAACTGTAAATTCGTATTGAAGTCCGCGGGTATCGAGGATCTTTTTGAGACAAGAGTGGACGGCGAAGTCTCCGCCAGGATCGGTTTGAAAGGGAAACCCGAGGGAGATATTTTCGTGACTGCCGCGGCTGATCTGGGAGCATCCCCGGCAAGTTCCGTAGTGGTCGAAGACGCTACTTCCGGAGTACAGGCCGGCAGGAACGGAGCCTTCGGCCTGGTCATAGGTATTGCCCGGGAAAATAACGAGGATGAACTTCAGTCGAACGGCGCGGATGTCGTGGTCAGTGACATGGAACATATCGATGTTGCCTGGATAAAAAGATGGTTCGATAGAAGGCCCAGGGGACTGTTTGAATGCTGGGATACCCAGCCTGAAGGCGAGCTGGAGCGTACCGGACTGGATGCGGGGGACGCGAATATCAGCTTAAACCCGGTGTTCCATAACTGCGCGAAAAAACTCCTGCTTGGGAAAAAACGGCCAGTGTTCTTTTTTGATTATGACGGCACATTGACACCTATAGTGGAAAAACCCGAGTTGGCGGTGATCTCCGATGAGATGAGAGATATAGTCAAACGTGTCTCGGGAAAATATATGACCGCTATAGTAAGCGGGCGCGCCAGGGGGGATGTGGAGAACCTTCTGGGCATAAAAGGGCTTATATATGCGGGCAATCATGGTTTTGATATCAAGGGACCGGATATCTCAATGATATATCCTCCGGCCGCGGAATCGGTATCCGTGATAAAAGAGGTGACCGCGCGCCTTTCGGGTGAACTGGCGTCTATCCCGGGGCTTTTGATAGAAAAGAAGGACTTCAGCTTAGCGGTGCATTACCGCCTGGTGGATGAAAAAAAGATCCCCGGGATAGAAAAAAGAGTTACGGAGGAAACCGGTGCCAGTGACAGGCTCCGCTTGATGAAAGGTAAAAAAGTTTTCGAGATCCTGCCCGCTATAGACTGGGATAAAGGCAAGGCGGTCAGGTGGATAATGGAGGTCCTGGACCTTTCATGGGGAGGGACGTCTGTTGTATATATCGGGGATGACACTACGGATGAAGACGCGTTCAGGATGGTGCGTACGCGGGGGACAGGCATACTGGTTTCGGATAAAGATAAATACTCTTCCGCCGATTTTTGCCTGCGTACGCCGGACGATGTGAAGGCTTTTCTCGGCAAGATACTCGCGGGATGACCGGCAGCGGTATGCCCGGGGTTGACGGGGATAAGGAGTCAGGCTTATGGCAAAAGATGGATCAGCTCCAAGCGCACTTGAAGCGGCTTTACTCAAGGCTGTAGAGAAGACTTTCACATCCAGGTACGGCGGGAACTTTGAAGAGCCCCCCGTGACAAAAAGAGAGGACATAATAACGTGGTATAAAAAGATGAAGATCTTCGGATGGGAAAAGTTTCACAGCCCTACGTATATCCTGATAATCTATTTTTACGAAGATAAAGCCGCCATGGAAAAACAGGATCCGGTGGGGGATATTATATTTTACATTGAACGGAAAAGCGCATACTCGATCTTGAAATCGATCGGGATCGAAGCTACAGATGAAGGGGTGGATTACGACGAATTGGAATCAGCCGGTGATAAAGCTCTCGCGGACAGATGCGGAGAACTGGCTAAAGCTGCCGCTGAAGATATAAAAACGGAACTGGCTTCCCTCGGCCACCCGCAGATGCATATGTCCGATCCGGTAAGCTTTATCAATGAGGTCCCGGACGGGATACCTTATAATCATCAGGTCCTTCAAAAGATCGAATTATTCTGTAAGATCGGAGAAAAGAAAGAAGAAGTGGTGGTTTTTGACATTGTTTTCCCGGAATAAAAATAACATGGTTTAGTGAGTCAGCTATTATTTTTTATTAATGGATACATGAGGTATAATAAATATATATTACAATGCCTAAAAACAACTGTTAGTGTAAGAGTATATGATAATGGGAGATGGATCAGTGAAAAAGAAGGATAACAAAGACCTTTTAAGAGAAGTTTTCCATGCTTTTAAGAATAACCTCCAGATAATATGCAGTATATTGTACCTGCAGACTTCTGATGTTAAAAGCACCGAGACAGTGGAAGTCTTGAAGATCACGGAGAGCAGGGTAAAGACGATCGCTCTGGCGTATGACAAACTTTACGCTTCGGGCAATTATGATATCATCAATTTCGGAGAATACGCGCGCGACCTGTCCGAGTCTGTGTTTTTCCTTTATCCGGATGTAAGCCAGAAGATCGTTCTGGATGTGGATATAGATGACACCATCGAATTTGATATCAAAACAGCTATACCGTGCGGTTTGATAATAGCCGAGGTCATAACCAATTCGCTGAGGCATGCTTTCAAGAATGCTTCTTCGGGAAATATATTCATCCGGTGCGCTGTGAAGAACAAGAAGTATGTTTTGGAAGCCGGTAATGACGGAATAGATTTTCCGGAAAAGATCAACATGAAAAAACCGGAGACTCTCGGGTTGCAGCTTATAAGCTCACTTGTCTCACAGCTCGGCGGAAATGTAAGCATGAAAAGGACCGGCGGGACAGAATACACAATTAAGTTTTAACTGTAAGAGGTTGCGGGGAGTAGTGTATGCGCGGCGGGTATCATATCCGGAAGGTGTAAAGGGGATCAAGGGTGCAGGTAATAAAAATACTGCTGGTGGAAGTTGAAAGCATAATAGCGATGGACCTGGCGCGCAGGTTGAGAGCACTGGGCTATGAAGTCATGGACGTTGTTTCAAGCGGGGAAGAAGCGGTAGAGAAAGCCAGGAAAAACCAGCCCGACGTGGTCTTAATGGATATAAGGTTATCCGGGCCGATGGACGGGGTCCAGGCGGCAAAGGCGATACGCTCCGAAGCGGATGTTCCTGTTATATATGTGACATCATACGCGGATACAGCGACTATCCAGCGCGCTAAAGAAGCTGAACCATATGGATATATCATAAAGCCTTTCGAAAAAAGGAACCTGCTGACTTCGATAGAGCTGGCTTTGTATAAACACAGGATGGAAAAGAAACTGGGGGAAAAGCAACTTGCGCTTGAAATATCGGAAATGAACCTTAAGAGGTTTTCCAGGGAGATACTGTCCATACGGGAAGAGGAGAAAAAGAAATTATCACGGGACCTGCATGATGAACTGGGCACCATGGTGGTCGCGCTCACTTCGGGATTAAGCCTCGCGGAAGAAGATATAAACAAGGGCAAAGTGCAACATGGGCTTAAAATGCTCCGCAAGACGAAGGCCCAGCTAAGGGATTTTGTCAAAAAGCTTAAGACCATAGCAATAGATCTCAGGCCGCCTGACCTGGACGTTTTGGGATTACCGACGGTTTTAAACACATATTTTGCCAAGATCACCGAACAGGCGAAACTGGATATAACGTTTGAAATGGATATCGATGAAAAAAAGATAGGGGAGGATATAGCTACGGTCTTATACAGGGTCTCACAGGAGGCATTTACAAATATCGTGAAATACGCTAATGCCGGGAAGGTTAAAGTGAGATTGTTCATGGATAACGGAGAGATAAAGTTCATAATAAGTGATGACGGGAAGGGCTTCAAGACAGATAAGATGAACGTCAAGGAAGCCAGGTTGAATATAGGTCTGTTGGGTATGCAGGAAAGAGTCGAATCCCTGGGGGGGAAGTTCGAACTTTTAACAAAACCGGGCCAGGGAACGACCATTTCAATAGTTTTACCGCTAAAAATATAGGAGGTATCGTTATGGGCGTGAATGTGGTTTTAGTAGATGATCATACTGTTGTTCGTGATGGGATAAAAGCGATCCTGGAGAGGGAAGGCAGTAATATAAATGTTGTGGGGGAAGCGGCTAATGGGAAAGAAGCGCTGGAGATATCCGTATCTGAGAAGATCGATATATATGTCCTTGATATTTCAATGCCGGAAATGAACGGGATCGATACCGCTGAAGCTTTGATGAAAAGGGACCCGTCCACGAAAATTATCATCTTAAGTATGTATGATAACAGGAATTTTGTTGATAAAGTACTGAAGACAGGCGTAAAGGGATATCTTTTGAAAGAGAACGCTTCCGATGAGGTGGTAAGGGCTATCCATGAGGTAGCGGAAGGTAAATTCTATTTGAGCCCCAAAATATCAAATATAGTCGTAAGCGGATATGTATCCCAGGGAGCCCCGGAAAAAGTAAAAAAAGAAAAAAGCTTGCTGACAAAACGAGAGAAACAGATATTACAGTTTATCGCGGAAGGGCTTAGCGCGCGTGAAATAGCTGAAAAATTGAAGCTTTCGGTAAATACGGTCCATGTCCATCGAAGAAGCATCATGCGTAAATTGAACATACATAAGCAGACAAATCTTGTCCGGTATGCCCTTAAAGAGGGGATAGCGCATCTGTAAGATCAAGGTGTCAGGAAGGCGAAACTTGGAAAGTTTGTTGAGTTCATCGGGTTTATAGGGTTTATTGGGTTATTTCGGGAACAACTCAAAGAACTCAACAAGCTCAATAAACTGTTCTTATTTCCCAACTTCACCCCTCATACAAAGTTATTTGACAATTCCCGGTTCTTGTGATAATTTATCTGCCTATTAATGTCGTTGAGATATATTAATATTTTATAGTATGTTATGGTATATCGGCGCGGTGGCCGAGTAGCTAGGCAGCGGTCTGCAAAATCGCGTACACCGGTGCGATTCCGGTCCGCGCCTCCAGAATTTTGTTTCTTATTTGTGCGATTAATAAGGTACTTATATAATTGCTTATAAGTAAAGAAACAATTTTGAGGTGGGCGAGTGGCGGAACTGGCAGACGCAAGGGACTTAAAATCCCTCGGCCTCAAAGCTGTGAGGGTTCGAGTCCCTCCTCGCCCACCATATTATCGTTACTTTGCTGCGCGAAGTAACGATAATAGAGCATTGGAGCATTGATCCGGGCTATCAGGACATGCTCCGGCGTACTTTAATACTCAATTGCTCTATTGCTCAATTGTTCTATCCCGGGCGGTTAGCTCAGCTGGTTAGAGCGCCACGTTGACATCGTGGAGGTCACTGGTTCGATCCCAGTATCGCCCACCATGTTCCACCAAAGGTGGAACTGAGCATTGGACCAATAGAGCATTGGAGCATTAATTTAGGCGGCTAGTATTTGTTTCAATGCGGGCTAATGATCGGACGTTTTAATGTTCAGAATCCGACAAGGATAACAAAACAATAAGGCATGGGAAAAAATCAGAAAAAAGAGTATTTGCAGAAACTCAGGCATAGCGCCGCGCACATCATGGCGGATGCCGTGAAAAACCTGTATCCCGGGATAAAGCTTGGTATAGGCCCGGCGATAGAGGACGGTTTTTACTATGATTTCGACTGTGACAAGACATTTACGCCCGATGATCTTTCTCATATCGAAAAAGAGATGACACGCATAATCGACAGTGACCAGCCGTTTGAAAAAAGTGTAGTCTCGAAATCGGATGCCCTGAAAATCCTGGGAGAACAGGGTGAAGACTATAAGGTCGAGCTCTTAAATGAGCTTGATGAAGAGGAAGTGTCGATTTACAGGCACGGAGGGTTTATGGATCTTTGCAAAGGGCCTCATGTAAAGAGCACCGGCGAGATAAAGGCTTTTAAACTGCTTTCCGTCGCCGGGGCATATTGGCGGGGTTCCGAGAAAAATCCTATGCTTCAAAGGATATATGGGACGGTTTTTGAGACTGAAAAGGAACTGGATGACTATTTGAGGCTTCGTGAAGAGGCACAGAAGCGGGACCACCGGAAATTAGGCAGGGAACTGGAACTTTTCAGTTTTAACGATATGATAGGCGGCGGCCTCGTATTATACCACCCTAATGGGGCTGTCTTGAGGCAGCTTATAGCGGATTATATAACGTCCAGGCACATTGAAAAGGGGTACAGGCTGATCTACAGCCCGCATATCCTTAAAAGTGATATATGGATAAAGTCCGGGCATTACGATTATTATAAAGAAAACATGTATATTTTCGACATCGAGGGCCAGGAATACGCGGTCAAACCGATGAACTGCCCGGGGCATATACTTGTATACTCTTCCAGGATGCGGAGTTACAGGGAGTTTCCCCTGAGATATTTTGAGTTGGGGAATGTTTATCGGCATGAGAAATCAGGTGTGCTGCACGGTCTTTTGCGGGTCAGGGGGTTTACCCAGGACGATGCTCACATTTTTTGTTTGAGAGAACAGGCTGAATCGGAAATAAGCGGTGTCATAGAGTTTGTGAAAGAGACCCTGCGGGTATTTGATTTCAGTGAATTTGAAGTAGAGTTGAGCACGAGGCCCGAAAAATCGATAGGGAGCGACGAAGATTGGGACGCGGCGACAGCGGCGCTTAAGAACGCGCTTGATAATAAAGGGCTTGAGTATGAGATCAATGAAGGAGACGGCGCTTTTTACGGGCCCAAGATAGATATAAAACTTAAGGATGCCCTGGGCCGCTCCTGGCAATGCGCCACTATCCAGTGTGATTTCGCCTTGCCTGAAAGATTCGACCTGACATATATCGATAAGGACGGAAAGGAAAAAAGGCCCGTAGTCCTTCACAGGGTGATCCTGGGCAGCCTTGAAAGGTTCATAGGGGCATTGATCGAACATTATGGCGGGGCTTTCCCTGTATGGCTGGCGCCCGTCCAGATAATGGTCATACCTATAGCCGAAGCGCATATTGATTACGGCATAGAATTGCGGGAATTGTTCCATAAGAACGGTTTCAGGGCTGAAATCGATATACGGTCGGAAAAGATGCAAAAGAAGATCAGGGACGCGGAAATGTCCAAGATCCCCTGTATGGTCATAGTGGGCAACAGGGAAAGGGACGAAAGGACAGTTTCGGTCAGGAGCCGCAGCGACGGTAATGTGGGCACTATGGCTGTCGATAAGTTCAATGAATACATAAAAGGCCGCATAGATGAAAAAAAGTAAAGGATCTCTCCTGATGTGGATATCAGGTTCACTATATGGTATAAATGTTGTATAATTTTTTAAGATACGGCGCCAATAGATCATTTTAACTTTCTTGGAGGTGGGGATATCGTTTATATAAGACCGAATTACAATAGAAGGAAAAGTATGAATAAGGATTATACAAGGGTAAACACCGCTATTAGATCCCCTAAGATCAGATTGATCGATGATGAGGGCAATCAGATGGGAGTGGTGGACAACAGGGCCGCCCTGGAGAAAGCCCGTGAAAAAGACCTGGACCTTGTCGAGGTAGCTCCCGGTTCAAACCCTCCCGTGTGCCGGATAATGGATTACGGGAAATACAAGTTTGAGCAGGAAAAGCGGAAAAAAATGGCCAGGAAAAAGCAGCATGTGGTGCATGTCAAGGAGATCAGGTTTAAGATACGTATAGAGGAACATGATTACCAGTTCAAAATAAAACATATAAAAGAATTTCTTGAGAGAAAAGATAAGGTCAGGGTATCGTTGCGGTTCAGGGGAAGGGAACTTGCCCACAAGGAACTCGGGATGGAGCTGTTGAACAGGGTGGCTAATGATGTCGCCGCGTGGGGAGAGATAGACTCCAGCCCTAAATTGCTGGGAAAAACCATCACGATGACCATCAATCCCAAAAAATAGGGGCCGATACTGTTGGCGGCAATATGAACGAGAGAGGAGTGAAACAATAATGCCTAAGCTGAAAACCCATAAGGGAACTAAAAAAAGGGTCAAATTGACTAAGTCCGGAAAAATCAAGAGGACAAAGTCCAATAAAAGCCATATTTTGACCAAAAAGACCAGGAAACGAAAACGCAACCTCGCTAAATCGACTCTTGTCGACAAAACGATGGAAAAGAAGATTTCCCGGATCTTGCCGTATGATTAACAGTTAAACAGCACCGGGTCTTGCCGTTTGCGGCTGGAATTAAGCACCCGTATAAGTAAAAAGGAGCCATGATGTCGAGAGTAAAGCACGCAGTAAGTTCAAGAAAACGAAGAAAAAAAACATTAAAATCCGTTAAAGGCCAGAGGGGCGCCCGGTCCAAGCTTTTGAGGATAGCCAAAGAAGCTTCAAGATCCGCCTTGATATCCAGCTACATCGACAGGAAAAAGAAAAAAAGCAATTTCCGATCTTTGTGGATAACACGTATTAGCGCGATCTGCAAGGAAGAGGGCATTTCTTACAGCAAGTTCATTTCGGGTTTAAAGAAAGCCGGCATAGCATTGGACCGTAAAATGCTGGCGGAAATAGCCGTTACCGACAATAGAGGTTTTAAGGCGCTGATCAAAAAGGTGAATTCATAAGATCAATATTTATGGGAAAACTTACCCCTCCCCGCATGTTGATACTCAGTTTTTTGTGCGCTATTATTCTGGGCACAATCCTTCTATCCCTGCCTGTCGCCACAAAAGGTCCGGAAGGCATGCCCCTGATAGACAGTCTTTTTACCGCTACCAGCGCTACCTGTGTCACGGGGCTTATCGTGAGGGAAACCGGGGCTTATTTCAGTACTTTCGGTAAATGGGTGATCTTCGCGCTTTTTCAGATGGGCGGGCTTGGGATAATGACTTTTTCCACCCTTTTCGGGGTTATGCTGGGGCGGAAGATAAGTTTAAGGGAAGGGGATATAGTAAGAAGCAGTCTCAACCAGCATAATATGATGGGATTGAGACGCCTGCTGGTATATATTATCTGCATAACATTTACCATAGAAGCCGCGGGAGCGCTCGCGCTGTTTTTCAGGTGGCATGCCGTGACGGGCTGGCCTGTTCACGCTGTTATTGAAAGAGCGGTTTTTCATTCTGTTTCCGGTTTTTGCAACGCGGGTTTTTCACTTTTCAGGACCAGTTTTGTGGATTTCGCGGGGGATCCCGTTATAAATATCATAATCATAGCGCTTATAGTGGCCGGCGGGATAGGGTTTGTGGTCATAATGGACCTTATCGGGTTGTTTATCAAAAAAGACGGTCCGAAGCGTTTGAGCCTTCAGTCAAAAATAGTGTTAAGTGTTTCCGCGATATTGATAGTAGCCGGTATGGCCGCGATCCTGTTGTTCGAAAAGGATAACACTATTAGAGGCCTTTCCTTTTCCGGGAAGCTCTGGAGTTCTTTTTTCCAATCTGTAACGGCACGGACGACCGGGTTCAATTCGCTTCCAATAGATAAACTGGCTGTCCCGTCCATGCTGGTCCTTATACTGTTGATGTTCATAGGGGCCTCACCGGGATCCACGGGAGGCGGGATCAAGACCTGTACTTTCGCGGTGATCGCAGCCAGCGTGTGGAGCATGATGAAAAACAGAAAAAAAGTCATGTTATTCGGGCGGTCTGTACCCCATAAGATCGTCAGGGAATCATTATTAATATTTTTTCTCTCCGCGGCCTGGATATTCATTTTTACGCTTATACTGGTCTATTTAAGGTCCGGGATCTCCCCGGAGGCAGGTATGGTCCGTTCTTTGTTCGAAGTCGTTTCGGCATTCGGGACCGTGGGCCTTTCGGCCGGTGTGACCGAAACGCTGGATACAACCGGTAAATTGTGTATAATAGTAACAATGTTCGCCGGGAGAGTCGGTCCGTTGACTTTAGCCATGGCAGTTGCCTTGAAAAAGCATGTGGACAAATATACTTTTCCGGAAGAAAATATCATGGTTGGATGACCTGTTTATATACGGTCTCTGACAGGAGGGCCATATGAAAAAATTCGCTGTAATAGGATTGGGCAGATTTGGTACAAGTGTAGCCAAAACCCTTGCGGAGAAAGGACATGAGGTCATAGCCATAGACAGGAGCGAGGACCTTGTACACGATATAATGGACTTTGTCCCCAAAGCGGTTTGCCTCGATTCCACGGAAATGAACGCTATGCGGTCAGTGGGTGTAGATAATGTGGATGTAGCGATATGCGCGATAGGCACGGATATAGAGGCAAGTATACTTGTGACGCTTCTTCTTAAGGAGATCGGTGTGCCTACGATAGTCTGTAAAGCCGTGAGTGAACCCCACAAACGGGTCCTGGAGAAAATAGGCGCTTCCAAGGTGGTCCAGCCCGAAAGGGATATGGGTTCCAGAATAGCTAATACGCTTATTTCCATAGATGATAAAATACTTGAACATATCGAATTGCCCGGGAATGCCAGCATACTGGAGTTTATCCCGCCGGCGGGATTTATAGGTAAAAGCCTCAGGGAGATAGATGTGCGGTCAAAATACGGTGTAAACGTTATAGCGATCAAAAAAAAGGAAACAGACCTGGAGACAGGCGCTGTCATCGGAAGTGATGATATAAATATATCACCGTTAGCGGATGATATTATAGGCAAGGACGATATACTGGTGGTTTTCGGAGAAACGGATAAGATCGAAGAAATGAAGACCCGCGACTAATATGGATATTTTAAAAAAACTTACCCAGATACGTGAAGAATTCCACAGGGCGGCCGGCGAGGCCAGGGACCTGAAGGGGCTTGAAAGTATAAGGACAAAATATCTGGGGCGTAAAGGCGAGTTGAACAGTATATTGCGTAATCTGTCGTCATTGTCCGGGGAAGAAAAACCCATAGTCGGCAAAGAAGCCAATGTCTTAAAGAAGTTATTCACTGAGACCCTCGAAAAGATCAAACAGGAAATAGAGGATAAGGGTCCTTCGGAAGAGATTTACGGATTTGATGTAACTTTACCCGGGGTACCCCCTCCTGAAGGGAATGCCCATCCTCTTACCCGCACGCTGTCGCGTATATGCGAGATATTCGTTTCATTAGGGTTCAAAATAATGGAAGGGGATGAGATAGAGACAGAATTTTATAATTTCGAAGCTTTGAATATCCCGTTAGACCATCCCTCGAGGGACGCTTTCGATACTTTTTATATACGCGATAAATATCTGCTGAGAAGCCATACTTCCAATGTGCAGATACATCTGATGCAAAAGCAAGAACCCCCTTTTCAGGTGATAATGCCGGGCAGGGTATACAGGCCCGACGCGGTTGACGCGTCACATTCCTTTATGTTCCATCAAGTGGAAGGGTTGATGGTAAGCGACAACATCCGGTTTTCCGATCTCAAGGGGGTCCTGCTGCTTTTTTGCAGGAGTATGTTCGGAGAGGATATAAATATGCGGCTCAGGCCTCACTTTTTTCCTTTTACCGAACCCAGTGTAGAAGTCGATATATCCTGTATTATATGCGGCGGCAGCGGCTGCCGTGTCTGCAAAGGCAGCGGCTGGATCGAAATACTGGGTGCCGGGATGGTGGATCCCGAGGTTTTTAAGGCTGTCGGGTATGACACGTCCGCCTGTACGGGTTTTGCTTTCGGTATGGGAGTGGAGAGGATAGCCATGCTTATGCATGGAATAGAGGACATACGTCTGTTTTTTGAGAACGACATAAGGTTTTTGAATCAGTTCAGGTGAGAACCGCCGGAAGGAAGTAAGATAGTGAGATTAAGTTTTGAATGGTTACGCGATTATGTCCGGGTTAAAGCGGATGCGGAAGAGGTAGCGTTTAAATTTACCATGTCCGGTTCCGAAGTGGGAGCTGTAACCGATTGCGGCGCGGATAAAATAATGGAATTTGAAATAACAACCAACAGGCCTGATTGCCTCAACGTGCTTGGCCTGGCCAGGGAAATATCGGCTATATATGATATTGATCTGTTGATCCCGGATATTCCTCCCGGGATATCCGGGAACAGGGATAAAATCGAGGGAATAGAATGCGTTGTCAAGAACAGGCAGCTATGTCCGCAATATACCTTGAGGATAATCAATGAGGTAAACATAAAGCCGTCCTCCGGCAAAATAAAGGAACGTATCAGTTCGATAGGCCTGCGCCCGGTGAATAACGCGGTGGATATCACTAATTATTGTCTGATGGAGCTGGGGCAGCCTATGCATGTTTTTGACCTGGATAAAATAAAGGGCGGCAAGATAATAGTCAGAGAAGCGGTCAAAGGCGAGAAGATCATGACGATAGATGATGAAGAAAGGGAATTAGAGCCGGGAATGCTTGTCATTGCCGACACGAAACGGCCTATTGCCATAGCCGGGGTCATGGGCGGCAAAGATACAGAAGTATCGGCTGATACCAGGAACATCCTCTTAGAAAGCGCCTATTTCGACCCTGTCTCGGTCAGGCGCACGGCCAGGCGGCTTGGTATATCTACTGATTCAAGTTACAGGTTTGAGCGCGGTGTCGATAAAAGCATGGTGATAAAAGCCTCAGACAGGGCCGCGGGGCTTATAAAGGAACAATCCGGAGGCAGGATATCCGGATTTATAAAGTCAGGAGACATGAAAATAGATCCGCGGGTAGTGGATATCAACATAAAAAGGTCTTCGGCAATACTGGGTATCGACCTGGATACGGACCAGGTGGCAAATATTATCGGTCGGCTGGGTATGAAAGTGCTGTCAAGCGGGGGATCCTGCATATCCGTCGAGGTTCCTTCGTTCAGGGAGGATATCTCCAGGGATATAGACATAACCGAGGAAATAGCCAGAATATACGGGTACGAGAAAATACCGGCTACGATCCCCCGCATAACACCGGAAATAATACGTAAAGATGTCCGGGCAGAGGTAAAAGAGAGGATGGTCAGCTTTTTGAGCGCGGCCGGATTCAATGAAATAATGACCTACAGCCTTATAAGCGAGGATTCTACGAACCGTTTTACAAGCTTCAATAAAAAACCCGTTGCATTAAGCAACCCTCTTTCTGAAGAACAGAAAGTGCTCACTACACAGCTTATCGACGGTATGCTGAGATCTGTATCATGGAATATAAACAGAAAGAACAACGACCTTAAATTGTTTGAGATCGGTAAGATATACAGGGAAGAAAAGCCGGGCAGGGAGTACAGGGAAATCCCTGTGCTGTGCATAGGTATGACCGGATCATTAAAGCGTAACTGGCGCGATGGTGAAAAAACCGTGGACTTTTATGATCTTAAAGGGACCATAGAGCGGATCCTGGATGACTTGAAGGTCGTCCATGTATTTGAGACCGGAGATATCCCCGAGATGGCCCCGTGCGCCGTGATAAAAATACCGGATACAGGCGCCGTTGAGGGATATGCGGGCCGTATATCTCCCGGGATATTGCGGGATTATGGCATAGAACAGGATGTTTTTATATGTCATGTGCGGCTGGACAATGTTTTTGGCGGTGTTGACCTGAAAAAAACCTACCGCGCGGTGCCGCGTTTTCCTTTTTCTGAAAGAGATATATCCATACTTTGCGACAAGACATTGAAGTCCTCAAACATCAGAGATATGATAATCAAAGCAGGTGAGGATTTGATACAGGATGTCGAGCTGATGGATGTGTATGAGGGGGAAAGCATCTCTCAGAATAAAAAGAGCCTGACATACCGTATAACGTATGGTCTGGACTTCCGTACGCTTAAAGATGATGAGATCGAGGCCGTCCACGGTAAGATCAAGGACCTTTTATCCTCTAAACTGAAAGTATCCTTCCGTTAATTTTTTGATAATTCTCTTCTACTAATAATCGTTGATGTGAAAAACCTCGAATGTTATAATTAAAGAGTAAAACCTGTTGTTCTTTCCTGTCTGGTTTGTGTTCAGGATATATGAGAATTTGGCCAACACCAAATAAATGGGAGTTCAACTCTGATGTTCCCCAGGGCACATCAGGAGGGCACCCACCTGGGAAACCGGGACCATTTCTCACCTGTTACGGCCAGATGGGGTTTAGGGCCGGAAGAACTTCCGGCCCTGTTTATATAATAGCAGAGTGCATAGCGCATGGCGTGCATAGTATAGAGCGCATTCTTTGATATGCTCTATATGAAATACAGTATACGGAATACGAAATACGGTATACGGAATACGAAATACGGTATACGAC
>Ga0272443_10001581_pt1 | contig 32368 bp, 35 predicted proteins | sample SSMAcet12_FD_193581 | JGI IMG/M metagenome (GOLD analysis project Ga0272443, IMG submission 193581) | Marine sediment archaeal communities from Little Sippewissett salt marsh, Falmouth, MA, United States - SSM-Acet-12 | ecosystem: Environmental > Aquatic > Marine > Wetlands > Sediment ... | reverse complement strand
TCTCCTCGCTCCCGGAAGCGTTCCGGGACGATGAACACCGTAGCCTCACCTCCCTCTTCGAGTACTTTTCTTACGTGAGGCAACGATCCCGTTTCGAGTACTTTTTTGGTGAGGCAATGCGCCGGAAGGCTTTCCGCATGCTATGGTAGAAACGTAAGATCGATCACGCCCCGCGAAGTGCGGGGCGTGTGCGTTGCTCCCGCCGATCCGGCGGGAGCTTGTGTTTGCCGGGCGGGGCGGGCGTGTGCCGGCCCCGCTTCCGTTCCAAAGGAGAAAGGGAGGAAGCATGCGACAGGCGGCTCCAAGAACCGACAGGACGGTCCGCGTAACAGGAGGTACAACATGCCGTTGACACAGGAACAGGAGAAACGACTCGTCGGCTGGTGCACCGGGCACGGGATCCGCGCACGCTGCCCGATGTGCGGCAACAACGACTGGAGCGCCGGAGAGCTCATCTCGCCGCCGGCGGCCGACGCGGCGGAGTTCTTCGATCGAGAGGCCGCGGCGATGGTCCAGATCGTCTGCGATCACTGCAAGCTGGTCATGCTGTTCGCTGCCGATCCCGTATTGACGGAGAGACCGTAGAGGACGGAGGGCCCGCTCCCCTCTCCCGGCCGGGGAGGGGGGAGCCGGTAGGATCGGACGACGGCTCGCGGCGCCCGCTAGTTTGCGGACCCGAAGCTACGAGTGAAGGAGACCAACCGTGCCGTCTCCTCGATCTTCGTCGCTTGCTCGAGGGCTTCTTCGAGCGTTGCGCCGCCGGCGACGGCGCCGTGTTTCGCGATCAGCGCGGCGATGCCGTCTCCGAGCGCTGCGATGACCGCTTGGGCCAACTCCCACGTTCCGGGTGGCTGATGGGTCGAGACCGGGATCGCTTCGCCGAACAGGATCTTCCCCTCGTCGTGCAGCACCGGCAGCGCGACGAGGGCGATCGCCGCGGCCGTCGCCATCGGCGAGTGCGTGTGGACGATCGCTTCGACGTCCGGGCGGGCGTCGTAGATCGCCACGTGCATCCGCCATTCGGACGACGGTTCGCCGCGGCCCGAGAGCCCGCGGCCCTGCCGATCGATCTCGATCACCTGGTCGGCCTCGATCCTCGTGTAGGGCACGCCGCTCGCGGTGATCAGGATGTGCTCGCCGAACCGGGCGGAGACGTTGCCCGAGCTGCCGATCGCAAGTCCAGCCACGGCCATCGCAACCGCCGTCGAACGAACTGCTTCGCGTACTTCGATCGATCGGTCGCTCATTCCGGCGCTTCCCCGATGTTGCGCAGCGTATGTCGGAAGTCGAACGGCGGCCGATACACGCCGGTCTCGGTGATGATCCCCGTGATCAGCTCGGCCGGCGTCACGTCGAACGCCGGATTCCAGGCGCCGACGCCCTCCGGCGCGAAACGGACGCCGCGCGGCGCGAGAACCTCTTCGGCGTCCCGCTCCTCGATCGGAATCGATCCGCCGGTCGCCGTCTCCGGATCGATCGTCGACATCGGCGCGACGTGGTACATCGGGAGTTCATGGTGTTTCGCCGCGACGGCCAGGGCGTACGTCCCGATTTTGTTCGCGGTATCGCCGTTGGCGGCGATCCGATCGGCGCCGGCGAGGACTGCATCGACGCCCCCGCTGGACATCAGATGGGCGGCGGCGCCGTCGGCGATCAGCTGAAACGAAATCCCCTGTTGCAGCAGCTCCCACGCCGTCAGCCGAGCGCCCTGGAGCCGCGGGCGCGTCTCGCACGCATAGACATGGCGTAGCGTTCCGGCGTCATGGGCGGCACGGAGCACGCCGAAGGCGGTCCCATAGCCCCCGGTCGCCAGCGCGCCGGTGTTACAGATCGTCAGGACGCGGGCTCCGGCCGGAAGCAGCGCCGCGCCGGTTCGGCCGATCCGGCGGTTCGCGGCGATGTCCTCGGAGTGGATCCTGCGCGCCTCGGCCAGAAGCCCATCGCGGATCTCCTCCGGCGGCCGTCCGTCGAGACGCGAGAGGGCGGCGAGCATGCGATCGATCGCCCATCCGAGGTTGACCGCGGTCGGCCGCGCGGAGCGCAGTAGGTCCGCGGCCCGCTCCATGGCATCTTGCCAGACGCCCTCCGTGGATTGCTCCGCCGCGAGGACCATCCCGTAGGCCGCCGCGATGCCGATCGCCGGGGCGCCGCGAACGCGCATCGTGCGGATCGCCTCCGCGATCGCCTCGACCGTCGTCAGATGGAGCACATCGACGGTTTCCGGCAGCCGGGTCTGGTCGAGCAGATCGACGCCCCGATCGCGGTAGGTCACCGGCACGAACGTGCCCTCGAACTGCGGAAGCTTCTCGGCCGCCATGATGGTCGATGATACCGCGATTCGTCGCGTCGCGAGGGTTGATCGCCGGACCGGCGGGGGGTACCGTCTCGGCTCATCGCATTCCGGTGGAGCGGGGGGAGGTCCATGGCAAGCCTGAATCGACCCGCCGGCTCTTCGTCGAAAGGGCTGGCTCACTTGGCCGTCGTCTACGTCTTTTGGGGCGGCACGTATCTCGCGATCCGGCTCGCCGTCCGCGACGGCGCAGGATTCCCTCCATTCACGCTCGGCGCGACACGCGTGCTCGTCGCCGGGGCGGCGCTTCTCGCTTGGGGTGCGTTTCGTGGCATGCGCGTCCGGCTGCAACGCTCGGAACTGTTGACGCTGGCGATCAGCGGGCTGCTGATGTGGTCCGGCGCCAACGGTCTCGTCAGTTGGGCGGAACAGCGGGCCGATTCGAGCTACGCCTCGCTGCTTGTCGGGATGCTTCCGCTCTGGTCCGCTGCGATCGATTCGATCCTCGACCGCCGCCGCCCGTCGTGGCGTCTCGCGTTGTCGCTGTTCGTCGGGTTCGCCGGGCTCGGCCTGCTGACCGCTCCCCGCCTTGCGCATGCGCAGGGCGCGGATGCCTTGTCGATCCTCGCGCTGATCGCCTCGCCGATCTTCTGGTCGAGCGGCTCGATCCTGCAGATCCGCCGGCCGGTGGGCGTGACGCCGCTGGTATCGGCCGGCTACTTGCACCTGTTCGGATCCTGCGGCTTCGTGCTGCTGGCCGTCCTGGCGCGCGAGCCCTGGCCGACACCGACGCCGGCGGCGTGGGGCGGCTGGACCTACCTTCTCATCGGCGGCTCGATCCTGGGATTCACGTCGTATATCCGGGCCCTCCGGCTGCTGCCGATCTCCGTGGCCGTCACGTTCGCGTACGTGAACCCCGTCATCGCCGTGCTGCTGGGGAATCTCGTGTTGCACGAGCCGCTTACGCCGACGGTTCTCGGCGGGATGGCGCTGATCCTGCTTGGAGTGTGGGGCGTGTTCCGCGAACGGTACGGCCAAGGTCGAAACGGCGGCACGCCGGCGGCCGATCCGCCATCGCCGCCTCACAGCCCTTCGGCCGCAGCTTGACCGAGCATCGTACACATGGCATGATGTACGAGTCATGTGGATCAATACCGAGGTCGATGCACTCGTCAAGTACACGAAGGGATTGCAGTTCCCGACGCTGCAGGCGATTCGGTGGAGTCACCGTCGGATCGATCTCACCGGGCCGGCCACCGTGGAGCGGGGGACGATGTCGCTCAACTATCGCTGCACCGCCGGATTGACCCGCTACTCGATCCGCTTCGAGCCGATGCGCCAGAAGTGGTACCTCGAGGCGATCGACGATTCGGGATCGATCGTGCCGGGCGAGGATCTCCCCCCACCACGCGTCTTCGCTCCGCCAGGCTGGTGATCAAGTCGGGCAGCGAGCCGCGTTGCGCGGGGTGGATTGCCTCCCGGATGGGGCTGGGCGCGGGCGCAAAGCGGCGTGTGCTTGCAATGTATGGCGCTCGCGATTGACTATCGTGTAGCGATCGTATATTCTTTTTATGATATCCATATAGAGGCGGATCGTGACCGCAAACGTCTACGACACCATCAAACAGAGGATCATCCTGCTGGAGATCGAACCCGGATCCCATCTCAGCACGACGGCGCTGGCCAAGGAACTCGGGGTCAGCGTTACGCCGGTCCGGGAAGCACTGATCCGCCTCGAGGCGGACGGTCTCGTTCACCGCGTACCGAACAGCACTCCGCGCGTCACGGACGTTCACTTGCACGACTTGAAAGATGTGCTCGAAGCGCGCCTGCTCGTCATCGAGCAGATCGCACGACTCGCAGCGCAGCGGGTCCGTGAAGATGAGCTGGAGCAGATGGAGTCGCTGCTCGCTCAGATGAAGCGAGCAACGGATCGGCGAGAACTCATCCGTTTGGATTCGGAATTCCACGAACTGGTCAACCTGGCGGCGAAGAATCGCGCGCTCAGCCAGGTTGCTGATCTGATGCGCAACCACGTCATGCGGCTGTGGTACTACGTGAGAAACGAGCATACGTACTGGGAAGGACTGATCAGCGATCGAGAACGGCTGATTGAAACGCTGCGCGCCGGCGATGTGGACGGTACGACGAGGATCTTGAAATCGCACGTGACCTCGTTCGTGGACGAGGTTCGATCGGCTGTCTGGGATTGACTGCTCGGAAGGAGGCCAAGATGCCGGATCGCAAACCTGCAGCGCTTGTCGTGAGTGGGGGGATGGTGCTGAACCCGTTTCCACCCTTCGAGCCTATTCGACAGGACGTCGTGATCGAGAATGATACGATTGTCTATGTCGGAGATCCGATCGACGATCGGAATGCCCAGATCCTGGACGCATCCGGGGCGACGATCATCCCCGGCCTGATCAACCTCCATGTCCACATCACGCGACGTCACCTCCACCTCCAACCGATCGACGTACCGTTTCGGCAAGGAGCCCCCGCGATCGAGAATCTTCCCGATGAGATCCGGGTCCTGTGGGGGCTGCGCAACGCGTGGACCGAGCTGGTCGAAGGTGTTACGACGGTCCGCGACGCCGGATCGAAGCATCATGTCAGCATTCGCCTGCGCGATGCGATTCGCAGTGGCGTCTTCTACGGTCCGCGTGTGATCGCCTCCGGCGAACCGGTCGCGATGACTGGAGGGCATGAATCTCATCGGTATGCCGGAGCACGAGAAGCTGATGGGCCAGCCGAGGTGCGGAAGGCGGTTCGCGAGCAGCTGCGCGAGGGCGCGGACTGGATCAAGTTGATGGCTAGCGCCGGAATCGGCGGCATGCCGTATCGCGAGCATCCGTCCTTCACGGAGTTCACGGAGGATGAGCTCCGGGCCGGCGTCGAAGAGGCACACAAGCGCCATCGCTGCGCGATGGCACACGCTATGTCTGATGAAAGCGTGCGCTTCTGCCTGAATGTGGGCATGGATACGATCGAGCACGGGGTCCTGATGGAGAAGACCACGGTATACGCCGTCAAGGAAGCAGGCTGTGCATTGGTCCCCACGATGTCCGGTATCGCCAGCGTACATGAGCGGGAGAGTGCCGCTGGCCATGCAGAGTTCGCCGACCGGCTGTTGCACGACGTCCTGCAGCCCCACCGGGCCGTCGTTGCCGAAGCCATCGACTGTGGTGTCCCGATCGGGACGGGGAGCGATACGCTGGGATCCGTCGCCGATGAGATCTCCCTGCTCGTGTCGTGCGGAATGTCGGCGGAACGCGCGCTCGCGGCCGCCACGATCGGCGGGGCCGCGATGCTCGGAATGCAAAAGGAGATCGGATCGATCGAGGAGGGCAAGAAGGCCGATCTGGTGCTCCTCGAAGGCGATCCGACCAAGGAAACCGAGGCATACAAACGAATCAGGGAGGTGGTCTACGGCGGGCACGTGCTGAGCACAACGAACCCGGTAGTCTTGTCCAGAACCGCGTGAGCAAGTAAGGAGGCTGGTAGTATGAACCCTAGATGGAGATCGATGACCCTCGTGGTCCTCGCAATCGTGGTTGGCTTGTGTGCCGTCGGTTGGGCCCAAGAGGAGACGACCATCACGATCGTCCGCGGAACGGATCTGTGGACTGCGGATCCGCATAACGACACACAGGTGACGTCGCAGTCGTTGTTCCATAACGTCTTCGACCCGTTGATTCGCGTGAATTGGGACGATCCGGCGCATCCGCTGCCGGCGCTCGCAGAGTCCTGGGAGGTCCTCTCCGATACGCAGATCCAGTTCAACCTCCGGGAGGGGGTCACGTGGCATGACGGATCGCCATTCACCGCGGACGACGTCAAGTTCACGTTCGACCGCATCCTGAATCCGGATGCGCCGACGAAGGTCTCGACGTGGATCACGAGCATCGTGAGTGGTGTGACCGTCGTCGATGATCACACGATCATCCTCGAGATGCCTAAGCCCTATGCCCCGATCTATGGACGGCTTGAAGTCGTCAAGATCATCCCGAAGGCGGCATTCGAGGCGATGGGCGAAGAGGCGTTCGGACAGTCTCCGGTAGGGACCGGCGCCTACGTGTTCGACGAGTGGAAGCAGGGCGAATACATTCGCATGGTCGCGAACGAAGACTGGTGGGGATGGGTCGACCGCGAGACACGGCCCGATGTCGTCATCCGGAAGTCGCTGCCTGAAGGATTCACCCGCTATGCGATGCTCGAAGGCGGCGAAGCAGACATCGTTGGCCAGATCCCCCCGGAGCGAATCGACGGCATCAACGCGGCGGATGGTCTCCGGATCGAGACGGTCGCCAGCACGCGGGGCTTCTTCGTCGGCATGAACACATGGGAACCGCCGTTCGACGACGTCCGAGTCCGCCAGGCGATGAACTACGCGATCGACAAGCAGTTGATCGTCGATGTGATCCTCGGGGGACAGGCGACGGTCCATCCCGGCGTCTGCACGCTGGCCGACTTCGGCTACTGCGGCGACTGCTTCATGTACGAGTACAACCCGCAGAAAGCCCGCGACCTCCTTGAAGAGGCTGGGTATCCGGACGGATTCACCGTGACGCTCTGGTCGCCGCGTGGCAAGTACATCAAGGATCTCGAAACGTCCGAAGCGATCGCTGGGCAGCTGGCCGAGGTTGGCATTACGGTAGAGGTCTATGCCCCGGCGTGGCCGGAGTACTGGGATAACTGGTTGGCCAAGAACCACCAGATGTACTTCCTCAGCTACGGAGGGAGCTTCCCGGACTGCGACGATCGGATCGGCGGGCACATCGACGGAGCGCGGCGCGGCCTGTACTACAACAGCGCCGAATCCGACGAACTGATCCGGCAGGAACAGGAGACGCTCGATCCGGAGCTTCGTGCCGGGATCTGGGCGGACCTCAGCGCATATCTCATTGACGAAGCACCGTGGATCTTCTTGTGGGATCTCAATCTCATCTACGGTGTGACAGACAAGGTCAAGTCCTGGACCCCGGTGCCGGTGGAGCACATCTACTACTGGCAGATCGAGGTCTAGCAGCGACATCCGAACAAGGCCCCCTGCCGGTGCGATACGCCGGCAGGGGGATGCCCGTAGCTTTCGAAAGGGAGATACTTGCTGGCGTACGTCGCACGTCGTCTTCTTCAAGCCGTGTTTGTCCTGCTTGTGCTGTCGATGCTGACATTCTCGTTGTTGCATCTCAGCGGCAACCCAGCCTCGCTGCTGCTGCCCGCGGATGCAACGCCCGAGCAGATCGAGCACATGAGCGAGACCATGGGCCTCAACGAGCCGATTCCCGTGCAATACGGGCGCTTCTTGGCCCGCCTCTTCCGCGGAGATCTCGGCACCTCGTACCGGATGAACCGTCCGGTGAAGGACATCCTTCTGACGGCGTTCCCGAATACGGCGTTGCTTGGTGTGTGTGCCATCCTGTTTGCGACTGTCTTGTCACTCATTCTCGGCGTGACGGCCGCCGTACGGCGGGATTCCTCTCTTGACCTGTTTGCCGTCTTCTTCGCCACACTCGGGCAATCGATGCCGACATTCTGGATTGCGATCCTGCTGATGCTTGCGTTCAGCGTGAAACTGGACTGGTTACCGGTCTCGGGTATGGGATCGGCACTCCACTTGATCCTTCCCACCGTGAGTCTCGGTTGGTACAGCAATGCCCTGCTAACACGTGTCATTCGGTCGAGCATGTTGGAGGTGCTGAACCAGGATTACATCCGGACTGCGAGAAGCAAGGGGCTGCGGGAGTCCAAAACGATCCTGAAACACGGATTGCGGAATGCAGCGCTACCGGTCGTGACGATCTGGGGAATGCAGCTCGGTACGGTGTTGATGGGATCGGTGGCGACGGAGACGGTCTTCGGGTGGCCGGGAATCGGACGGCTGAGTGTCGAAGCGATCCTGGGGCGCGACTATCCAATCGTGATGGGAGTCGTGCTGATCTTTGGCGCGCTGCTGATCGTGCTGAACCTGCTGGTCGATCTGAGCTACGCGATGCTGGATCCGCGGATCAGCTACTCGTAGAGGAGCGGCGATGACAAGGGATCGAGGACACAATACGTTGCGCCGTCTGATCGGTACACCGAAAGGCTTGATCGGGTTGATCCTGATCAGCGCGTTGCTGATTGCGGCGCTGCTCGCCCCGTGGATCGTCCCGTTCGATCCGCTGAAGCAAAACCTCAGATACCGCAACTCACCGCCGTTGACGACGCTCGGCGATGGAGGCGCGCGATTCCTGCTTGGAACGGATCAACTCGGCCGCGACATGCTCTCCAGAATTCTTCATGGGACGCGAATTTCCGTGTTGATCGCGCTGGCGGCCGTCGTCATCTCCGGGCTGGTCGGGATTGTCCTCGGCGTTGTGAGTGGGTTCTTCGGGGGCTGGATCGAATCCGTGATCATGCGTCTGGTCGACATCCAGCTGAGCCTACCGCTGTTTCTCGTTGCGATGATCTGGATCTCGTTCAGCGGTCCCGCCTTGGGCAATATTATCGCCGTCATCGCGATCTGGACATGGACGCAGTACGCTCGAGTCGCGCGGGCGAGCGCGCTTTCGTTGCGCAGAACGGGCTTCGTGGAAGCCGCTCGGTCGATGGGGGCGTCGAATCTCCGGATCCTGACCAAACATATCCTGCCGAACCTCCTCGCTCCCGTTCTGGTTATCGCATCGCTCCAGTTCGGTCGGGCGATCATCCTCGAAGCGACTCTGAGCTTTCTCGGTGTCGGACTTCAGCCCCCAACGCCGGCACTCGGGGTCATGATTGCGAGTGGCCGACAGTACGTCGATACAGCGTGGTGGCTGGCCACGGCGCCAGGGATCGTCATCATGCTGCTCGTTCTAGGAGCCAACTTCGTCGGCGACGCGCTGCGCGACGTCTGGGATCCAAGGCTGAGATAGATCGAAGGGAGACCCATGAAACCATTGACTGCGGAAGATCGGCTGGCACAGCTCGGGCTGGCGTTGCCTCAACCTGCGACGCCGTCCGCCGAGTACGTCCCGAGCAAGCAGCTCGGAAACCTTCTGTTTCTATCAGGTCAGGGGCCAATTCGTGACGGCGCACCTCTGATCGTCGGGCAAGTCGGCGGAGAGGTCAGCCTAGAGGCGGGAATCGAAGCAGCGAGAGATGCGGCGCTGAACGCTCTAGCCGCGATCAAGTCGGCCCTCGGATCGTTGGACCGCGTACAGGAGGTGGTTCAGATTCGGGGATTCGTCAACTCGGCTCCGGGGTTCTTCCTTCAACCGCAAGTGATGAACGGCTGTTCTAAGCTTCTCGTAGATGTGTTCGGCGAACGGGGACGACACGTTCGATGCGCACTCGGAACATCCAGCCTCCCGCGAAACATCCCCGTGGAGATCGAGATGATCGTCGCCGTGAGGCCGGAGTAGCCATGGCTACCGGGGCGGACTGAAGCGGACGACGACGACGTCCCCATCCTGAACGACGTAGTCCTTGCCCTCCAGCCGTCGTGCGCCGGCCTGGATGGCCTCCGACTCGCCGCCGTATTCGAGGATCGCCTCGCACGAGATCACTTCGAGGCGAATGAATCCCTTCTCCATCTCGGAGTGGATCTTCCCGGCCGCGACCGGCGCTGTGTCACCGGCTCGACACGTCCAGACATGAACCTCTCGGTCGCCGGCGGTGAAGAAGTCGACCAGTCCGAGCTCACGGTACGCGGCGTGGATCACCCGCGCGGCGGCCGGCTCTCCGATTCCGAGTTCCGACAGAAACTCCGCGCGATCCTCGGCGGGCAGTTCGCTGATCTCCGCCTCGTCGCTTCCACTGATCGCGACGACCTCCGCACCGTCGGCACCCGCCGGGCCGTCGAGCGCCCGCACGAACGGCCCATCCAACGCCCCGCCATGCGAGACATTGGCAACGTAGAGCACGGGCTTCAGCGACACGAGCGTGCACTCGAACACCGAGGCGTGTTCCTGAGGCGACAGCTCCTGACGCCGCGCGGGAAGGCCTTCGTGCAGTCTGTTGAGCACCCGTTCACAGTCGCCGACCTCGCGAATCGCGTCCTTGTCGCGGGCTCGGACGCGCTTGGCCAGGCGCTCGACCTTCTTCTCCAGGGTCTGCGCGTCGGCGGCCATCAGTTCCAGATCGAGCAACTCGGTGTCATGGATGGGATCGGGCACGTCGCCACTCGGCCCGCCGAAGCATCGGACGACGTGGATCAAGACGTCGGCCTCTTTCACGTGGGTCAGCAGCCGCGACCCGCGCCCTCCCCCCACGGTCGAGCCTTCCTCCAATCCGGGGATGTCGACGAGATCGAGCATTGCCGGCACGATCTTCTTCGGGCGATACAGCTCCACGAGCTGTCGGACCCGTGGATCGGGGACCTCGACGGTGGCTCGATGCGCCTCGGCTCCGTCGAAACTGGATGCGCCGGCGGCGGTCAAGGCGTTGAACACCGTCGTCTTCCCACAGCCTGGGACGCCCACCAAACCACAACGAAGTGCCATGCCGATCTCTCCTTGGGACTCGAACGAACGATACACTCGGGACCCGCATGGTATCCGCGACGCGCCACCGCCTCCACCGCCCATCGGGGGCGAGACGTCGACGGACCGCCTTGAGGTCGCCACGGCAGCGCAGTACGGTTGGCTCTGCAGATGGGGGGGGACCGGTGAACACCGTGCTGATCACGAGCCTGGCTGTCGGATCCGATGCGGCGTCTGCCGTCGAGGGGGCGCTGCGGCCCGCACGCGGACGCGGTACGCTTCGCGTGCTGGCTCCGGAGTCTGCCGAGATTCGTCCCTGCCTGGCATGCAGCCGCTGCAGTGCCACGGGTCGCTGCGTCCTTCCGGATGCGATGAGCGAGATCCTTCCCGAGATCGCTTCGTGCGATCTGTTGGTCCTGGCCACTCCGATCGTCTTCGGGGTCCATCATCCGCGGATGAAGAAGGCGGTCGACCGATTCCTCCCGCTGGCCGGCGATCGCTTCGCGATTCGCCAGGGCGAGATGCACCACCGGCCTCGCTACGACAAGCGGTTCGCGCTGCTCGGCATCGGGCAACTCGAACCGACGGCGGCGCCGGGAGAGGCGGAAACGTTCGAGCGACTAATCGGCCGCCACGCGGTGAACCTGGCCTGCTTTCGACATGCGACGGTTCTCCTTCGCGACGACTCGGATGTGGAACGGGCGGTCCGGGACGGACTCGGTCGCCTTGGGGTAGAACGATGAACGTCGTGCTGCTCGTCGGCTCGCCACGCGCCACGTCGAATACTCGATCGATGGCGGCGTTCCTGTCCGCGCGGCTCGAGGAGCGGGGCGTCCCACCGGTGGTCCTCGATCCGAGGTGCGCCGAGCTCGAGGAGTCGTTCGTCGTACGCTCGATCGAGGCGATCCGAAACGCGGACGCACTCGTCATGATGGCGCCCGTCTATCTCGACCTCCCGCCGCACGTGGCCATCGCCTGGCTGCACACGCTGTCGGAGCGATGCGACGAGCTGGACCGTGCATCGCCGGCCGTCTATGCGATCAGCCACTCCGGCTACTTCGAGCCGATCCACAAGGCGGTCTCCCTCGAGGCGTGGGAGCATTTCGCACGGCGGATGGACTGGACGTGGCGTGGCGGACTGACGTTCGGAGGGACCTCCCCGATCGACGGGCGCCCCCTGGCAGAGGCGGGCCCGTTCTCGGCGAAGGTGCGCCCGGCGCTCCGTCGACTCGCCGACCTGATCGCCGAGGGACATCCCGTCCCGATCGATCTCGTTCGCTCCGCCGGCCGCCGGCCGATCCCGCTTCCAAAACGGTGGATCGTCTGGCTGATGAACGCGTATCTGCGACGTGCGTCAACGGGTGGAGCCCGCCGCTAGTCCCGGAGAAAATCCTCCGGCCAGAGCGGGTCCGGCCACCTTGCACGATCACACCACCGGTGGCGCCGTGGCTGCGGACGATTCCCGTATCGGTGGATGCGAGTCCGATGTCATTCTCGTCTCCTATCGGGTGAATCGCACATTCGTGCGGCCTCTTGGTAGCCGGTGCCGATCGGCGTGCCAACGCGGTAGTACGTGTTGTCGAGCGCGTAAAGAACCGGATCGAGCTCGGGGATCGGCGCGATCCGCACGCCGCGGTCCGTCTCGGTCACGAACCGCTCGTCGACGTGGGTCTCCGCGACGCGTGCGACGAAGATGCGGCGGTGCTCGACCGTACACTGCTCGACCACGCGGCACTCAAGGTTGACCGGACAGGCGACGAGAAGCGGAACGTCAAGCACTCTGCCGGGACTCGACTCCACGAGGGCCGACTTGTCGACGTCCGCTCCGGAGACGATCCCGAAGTGATCGACCAGCGGCAGCATCTCCGTCGTCGGAACATTGATCGAGAACGCCCGCGACGCCGTGATGCCGCGCGTCGTGAACGCAGACTCTCCAAGGGATACGGCGACCACCGCCGGGCGGATGCCCATGATCGCGCAGTCCCCAACCGTCGCGTAGTTCGCCCGCCCCTCCACCATCGCTCCGACGAGCACGATCGGGACCGGATACAGGTACGGTACCGCACCGAGGGTTCGCTTCGGCATGCCAGCCTCCCGCGCCAGTTTCGGGACAGCGTACGAATCGGCCGTCTCCTGACCGTCGCAGACCGCGGCGCTGCGTGCGCCGTGCCTCAGATGTGCGGCGCGATCTTCTGCTGCACCTGGCGGGCGCTCTCGACGAGGAGTGCCCGTTCGTCGTCATCCATCGGCAGCTCGAAGATTCGATCGACGCCGCGATTGCCGACGACGAAGGGGACACCGATCGTCCCGTGGATGCCATACGCCTCGCCGTCCAATGCCACCTGGCCGGAGACGAGGGCGTCCGCCCCTTGCGTGATCGTGCGGATGAACTCCATCGTCGCGTGGCCCGTCCCGAGGACGGTCTTCGCGCCGCTGTAGTGGGTGACGAATGGACGAACGACGGCACGGACCCCCGGCGGGTACGCCTCGACCGCGGCGTACGCCTCGCGGGTCCGGTTGCTGCGGATCTGTTCGACGAGCCGTGCCTGCGCCTCGCGAACGGCATCCGGGAAGTCGGCCGTCGCCAGGCCGCGACGGATCCGCGCCAGTTCGGCGGCTAGATGCTCCGGATCGTAGCCGTAGATGTGGACGCCGCTCCACAGCGGAACCGCAAGCGATCCATGCTCGCCGACGACGAACGCGTGGATCGCCTGCCGGCGAATGCCCAGGTCGGCGGCGATCTCGCGCCGGAAGCGAAGCGAGTCGAGAAAGGCGCCCATCCCCACCACCCGCCGACGTCCCAGGCGGGACGCGAAGATCGCAACCGCCAGCTCGACCGGGTTCGAGATGCACAGCACGATTTCGTGACCGTGCCCGTGTTCGGCGATCGCGTCGGCGTACCGGACAAAGATCGCAGCGTTTGCGGCAGCCAGATGATCCCGTGCCATCATCCCCGCATCGGGCGTCGGCGTCGCCGTTCGCCCCGCCGCGACGACGATCAGATCGGCGCGAATCGCAGCCGGATCGAGGACGACTTCGATCTGCGGGCAGATCTCGGCGTAGGCGTCGGAGAGGTCGGCCGCCAGTCCGTACGTGCTCCGCGAGCTCGATCCGTCGGCATTGCCGACGAGAACGAGCCGCTCGTCGCACGGAAGCAGCCGCTCGACCACGATATGCTGCGCGATCTGTCGTCCGACGTCGCCGCTGGCGCCGATTACCGCGATATTCATCGTCGCATCGCTACTCGACGAGGCGCAACGCCAGATCGCGCGACCGGTTCCCGTGGGTGTTCGGCAGGTGCCTCGGCTCGGTGCAATTCGGGAAGACGAACGTCCCGCGATGGTCGGCCTTCAGGAAGTCGGCGATCCGCTCGAAGGACTTGATCGCCGGACCGGTTTTGTCCCCTTCCTCTCCGGCACAGGTGATCAACTGGGCGATTCGCGTTCCCGCGACGAAGCTGCGATGGTCCTGCGTTCCCCAGCCGCGGACCAGGCAGAGCGTCCGGTCGTACAGCGCCTTCAACGGTGCTGTCACGCCCCACATGTACAACGGGCTGGCAAAGACAGCGGCGTCGGCTTCGATCGCCTTGCGGAAAATGCCCGGCACGTCGTCCTGCAGGATGCAGCCCGGCTCGTCGGCAGACTCGGCGCAGGCAAGACACGCCTCGCAGTCTCTGACCTCGAGCGGATTCAGGTGAATCCGTTCCACCGTATGCTTCCAGTCCCGCAACGCCCGCTCGGTCCAATCGAGAATGCGCTCGGTATTCCCGTCCGGCCGCGGGCTGGCGAGAATCGTCATGACGTTCATCCGATCACCTCGGGCGGACAGTACTCGCAGTCGATGGATCGCGCAACGCGGAATGCCACCGTCCGTTCGTCCGCCGGCTACCGTGCAGGGGCAAGACGCCGGGCGCGGCCGCCGAACAGGACCACGAGAAGCGCAATCATCGCGATCCCGGCCATGACGAGGAACATCCCATCGAAACCGATCCACGGCACGGTGACGCCGGCGATCAGCGGCCCGAACAGGCCGCCGAGGCCGCGCGATGACTCGTACAGCCCCATCATCTGGCCGTGCCGCTCGTGCGGGACGCGATCGCCGATATGGGCCGTCGCTCCCACGTACATCGAGCTGAACGCGAGTCCGAGGACGACGTAGCCGGCGACGACGCCGTAGAGGTTCGCCGCGAACAGGAAGGCAAGCGGTGTCAGCAACGACAGCGCGAACCCGACGACGAAGATCGGCCGTCTTCCGATCCGATCGGCCAACCAACCGAAGAGTAGCAGCGCCACCACCTGCGTCGCCGTGTTCGATGCGCTGATCAGCCCCATGATCCCGGGCCGAATGCCGATCGAATCCATGTAGACGTACAGCAGCGCGAGCGCACCCGATGTCGACATCTGCCGGAGCATCGTCGCGATGAACAGGTCGGCCACGCCGGCGGAGAATACCGCCGCCCATGGCCGGACCCGCTTCCGGCGCGCCACGGGGTTCTCCGACGGGAGCAGCCACAGAAGCCCAAACGCGACGAGCGACATGATCGTCGAGATCGCGAGCGCGTTTCGGAAGCCGAGCCACTGCAGAGCGACCCCAGCAACGACGTTTCCGATGGCGAACCCAAACGCCCTTGCCGACGAGACGTACGAGAGGTTCTTGCCGCGACGCGTCTCCCGACTCGCCGCCGAGATGATCGCGATCGCCACGGCGCTGAAGCCTGAGAAGAACAGAAACCGGAGCGGGGCCGTTCCGAGGACGATTCCGATCGGCGGGAGGAACGCGAGGAGCCCGATCAGCGACGCCAACGAGAGGCTCAGGAACCCAAGCAACCGCCTCCTCTTCACGTGATCGGAAACCGCCCCCCACAGCGAAGCACCGACGAGGAGCCCGATCGAATTCAGCGTGGCGACCAAGCCGATCAAGAACGTCGACGCGCCAAGCGATTTCAGGTAGAGCTGGACGATGAGGCCGAGCCCCCCGACGGAGGATGCCATGAAAAACGCGGACGCGGCGAGCGGGATTGCGCGACGACGCCCGGAAAATTGCGGTTCAGCGATCTCTTCCACGGCCGAGCAGGGTACAACACCTCCGGCACGACATCCACGAAAAGGAACCAATGTCCTTGGCGGAACGCACGGCGGCTACAGATAGACGTAGTAGCAGACGTGCCAGGTGGTGTTGAGGACGAACATCGCGGCGACCGAGCCGTTGAACGCACGCGCGATCCCCTTGCCCTTGAGCAGGATGTACGTCGGAATGACCAGCGCCACGACGCGAAGAAGGATCAAAAACGCCAGCCGCCACGCCTGCGACTGGAACGGCGGAAGGTAGATCAGCGATTGGATCACGTAGCCGACGATCGACATTGCGATGAAGAACCACGGATTCAGATCGTGCGCCTCGGCCATCCGCCACAGCCGGGCAAGGGGGCGAGTGATCCAGCAGAGAAACCGGATAAGGCGTGTAGCATTGGGATGTGCGCGGCGATCGTGGATTGCGGCGATGGGATTCCTCATCTTTGTGTTCACTCACCCCAGGCGTTGCCCGAACGGTTGCGATCATACGAGATCCAACGGGGCGTCGCATGCGATCTTGCGCTACGCCAACGGGACACTCGTACCCTCGTTCGAGACGCCTGTTTTCTTCGGCCGATCATCGCATCATCGGCTTTCCCACAAGACGGTGAGCTTCCACAACATCGCCGAATCGCGGCCTCGTGCGCGCGGGAGTTCGTGCCCTGGCCGAACGGGCGTTGGGTCGCTACACTCAGTTCTCGGGAGGTGAAGGCAATGATACGACAACCCATGGGACGAACGGTCGCCGGATGCCTCGCGGTGCTTGCCGTGCTGTCCCTCGCCTGCGCTGGACAGGATCTTCGGCTGATCGCCCCGATCGACAACGAAACCCTTCAGTTCCGTACCGACGACTTCGTCGTCTTCTTCTCGCCGGTCACCGGCGACGACGGGCTGTACGGGCTTCGCCTCTCGGCCACGAACACCAGCGGCAATACGATCACGGTCGACTGGAGCCGGTCGTACTTCGTCTTTCCCGGAGGCGATCAGAGCGACGCAGTCACGGAGGATATTCCCGCCTCGTTCCAGCAAGCTCCGACCCCGATCCCGATCCGACAGACGGCGGAGCAGGTGGCGATCCCCCTGTGCAACGTAAGCCATTCGGACGCCGGGTGGCACGTCGGGTCGATGGCCTGCGACAGTGGCGACGAATTCGGACTGCATCTCACGGTGACCTTCGCCGGGACGGATCGGATCGAAAGCTATGACTTCTCGTTCCGGTGCGTCGAGATCGAGCCCGATGTGCGCGGGCCGGGGACGGAGCCCGTGGCGGAGAACCCCATCCGGTGGCCCATGTGGTCCGGGATCCTCGCCGTCGGGGTCGCGATCGGCTTCCTTCTCGGACGGCTTCTCGCGACGCCGTAATCCGATCTGATTACGTCGGGCTGCTGCTCCGCCAAGCGAGCGCATCGGCCACGGCGGTCGCAACGAACGCGTGCTTGAACGCCACGTACCCGTCCGGATCGTGCCGACACGTCACGGCCGCCTGTCGCTTGACACGCTCGTAGTCCGTTGCGACGTCGGCGTGTGCGCGAAGGTAGTCACGGAACGCCAGATGGTCGGCGACGTGCCGATCGCCGACCGCGAAGGCGTGGACGTGATGGGTCCGATCGTCGCCGCCCTTCGGATAGTACCGACGCCCGGGGATGCCGAACTCCCCGCGAGGCTCGTAGCCGAGCGAGCGCATCGCCGGATCGAACCCGTCCAAGCGCACCAGGCTTCGCACCTCGAGCAACAGGTCGATCACCGGCTTCGCGGCGAGTCCCGGTACGGCGGTGCTGCCGATGTGATGCGCACGAACGACGACGTCGCCAAGGATGTCTTGAAGGGCGGCGATCTCCGCCTCGGCCGCCTCGGACCATCTCGGATCGTAGTCGACGACGCTCATGTCTCGCATCGTCAACCCGGCGTCCCCTCGCGGTCGATCGCGGCGCGCGCGTCGAGGAGGCCGCTCGTCAGCCGGTCGATCAGCTCATCGCGCGTCGGCTCGAACAGCTCACCCGGAAGGCCGGGCGGCGGCGTCGGGGAAGGCAGGTCGAGCGCCCTGGCCAGCCGGAGCGCGCTGATGACGCTCTGTCCCAAGCGGCAGTTGTTCGTCAGGAGGTAGGCGACATCGGCCTTCCCCGCGGTCGTCACTCGCCGCGCCTTGTCGGCCCACTCGCCGAGCTGCTTCTCCGAGTACGAGTAGTCGTACCGATCGTGCGGGTTGCCGGTGTCCCGCCACCAGTTCGTTCGATTGCGCCCGTGCAGCCGGTAGTAAGCGACGTTCGACGTGACGAGATCGGTCCGCCCGGGGAGGCCTTCGAGTTCGGGCAGATCGACATTGACGAAGCCGAGATCGTGCTGCTCGAGAAAGCGGTAGACCGAATCGTCCAGCCACGCGGCATGGCGAAACTCGACGTGGATCGGGATCCCGCGTCCGCCGAGCGCGTCGGCGAGCCGTTCGATGTGCGCACGGGTCGTATCGCTCGGCTTGAACGAGAACGGGAACTGAGCGAGCAATCCGCCGAGCTGTCCGGCGCGGACGAGCGGTGCGATCGCCTCGGTGAACGGAGCGACGACGCGATCGAAGCGGTCCCGCTCGTGCGTCATCTCCTTCGGCAGTTTCACCCAGAAGACGAAGTCTCCCGGAACGTGTCGCAGCATCCCGTCAAACAGCGACGCCGGCGGCACGCGGTAGAACGTCGTGTTGATTTCGACGCAATCGAAGAGCTTCGCGTAGTACGGCAACGCGCTTCCCTTCAAGGTTCTCGGATAGACGAGCCCCCGCCAATCGTCGAACGTGTAGCCGGAGGTCCCGACGCGAATCGTCCTCTGCATGCCCGATCATAGCATGGGACGGACGTCCGCCGACGCCGGCCGGAGAACGGGATGGCCGCGGCATCCGCGATCGCGTATCGTGAGGACATGACTCCGGAGGGTGGGACGTATCCCTGGCTCGATGAGCTGAATCCGCAGCAACGCGACGCGGTGACGCATGGCGACGGGCCGTTGCTCGTCATCGCCGGTGCCGGTACCGGGAAGACGAAGACCCTCGCCTATCGCGTCGCGTATCTGATCTCCCAGGGTGTCGATCCGGCCCGAATCCTGCTGTTGACATTCACCCGCCGCGCCGCCCAAGAGATGCTACGGCGTGCTTCCGGCATCGTCGCACGCGGAACGTCGAGTGCGGGCCGCGTCTGGGGCGGGACATTCCACTCCGCCGCGAACCGCCTGCTCCGTACGCACGCCAAGGCGGTCGGCCTCGAACGCGACTTCACCGTGCTCGACCAAGGCGACGCCGAGGATCTGATGAACCTGATCCGCCACGACCTCGGCCTCCATAAACAGGAGAAGCGGTTCCCGCGTAAGTCGACCTGTCTGGCGATCTACTCCCGGTGCATCAACACGTCCGATCCGCTGGAGCGCGTGCTTCCACGGGACTACCCGTGGTGCGACGAGTTCGCCGACGAGCTGCGCGAGCTGTTCCGTCGCTACGTCTCGCGAAAGCAGAAGCGTAACGTCCTCGATTTCGACGACCTGCTCCTGTACTGGAGCGTCCTGCTCGAGGACGAGGCGGCGTCGCGCGAGCTGACGAAGATGTTCGATCACGTTCTCGTCGACGAGTACCAGGACACGAACGTGCTGCAGGCGAAAATCCTCCGCGGCATGCGAACCGGCAATCACAACATCATGGTCGTCGGCGACGACGCGCAGAGCATCTACCGATTTCGCGGCGCGACGGTCCGCAACATCCTCGACTTCCCGAAGCAGTTCGAGAAGACGGCGATCGTCACCCTCGAGCAGAACTACCGCTCGACCGTGCCGATCCTCGATACGGCGAACCGCGTGATCGCCCAGGCGCGCGAGCGGTACACGAAGGACCTCTGGTCCGAGAAGGAGACGGGGCAGATGCCGCGTCTGGTGACCTGCACCGACGAGACGGAGCAGGACGAGTACGTGATCGACCGCGTGCTGACCCATTACGAGCAAGGGATCCCGCTTCGGCGCCAGGCCGTCCTGTTTCGCGCGTCGCATCTCTCCGACTCCCTCGAGGTGGAGCTGACGCGGCGCAACATCCCGTATCACAAGTACGGCGGTCTCCGCTTCCTCGAGGCGGCGCACGTCAAGGACCTCGTCGCCTTCCTTCGGCTGCTGGAGAACCCGCGCGACGAACTCGCTTGGTTCCGGGTCTTACAGCTGATGGATGGGATCGGGCCGGGCACCTCGGCGAAGATCATCGATCACGTCGCCGAGCATCGGAACGATCCACGGTCGATCGCCTCGTTCCCGCCCCCCCCCGCGGCGCGCGAGACGTTCGCGGAACTCGTCACGTTGATCGAGCAGCTGGCCCCGATGGGGCCGGAGCGGCTTTCGGAGCAGATCGAGCGAATCCGTACGTTCTACGATCCATTTCTGCCCAAGCTCTATGAGAACCCGATCGTACGCACGCGCGATCTGATATCGCTCGAGCAGATCGCGTCGGGCTACGAGTCGCGGCAGCAATTCCTCGTCGATCTCCAGCTCGATCCGCCGGCGTCCACCGCCGATCTCGCCGGCGTTCCGACCAAAGACGAGGACTGGCTCGTCCTGTCGACGATACACTCGGCGAAGGGATGCGAGTGGGACGTCGTCTACCTCGTCCACGCCGCCGACGGGTTCCTCCCATCCGACCTGTCGACCGGATCGGAAGAGGAGATCGAGGAGGAACGGCGACTCACCTACGTCGCCCTGACGCGGGCGAAGGACTTCCTGTACGTCTCGTGGCCGCTGCGCTACTACCACAAGTGGTACGCGCTCTCCGATCGCCATACGTACGCACAGCTCTGTCGATTCTTCACCGCCGACGTCACCCGGACGCTCGAGCAGATCAACGTCGCCGGCGAGACGCAGGACGAGATGCCCCGCGGAAACGAGCCGCCGTTCGATATGGAACTCGACATCGCCGAGCGCGTGCGGCAGATGTGGGAGTCGTACGACGTCTAGCCGGCGAGACGCAGCGCGAGCTTCGCGGCCTTTGCGCGGACCTCATCACCGAGTCGATCCGGCGTCGAGCATCCCGGAACGATCCATGCCTCGATCAGGTCGAGCTTCATGTACTCTGCGTATTGGCTGAACTGATCCCGTGCCCAGTCCGCGTTGCCTTCGACCGGCCCCATGCATGTCATCAGCAGCATCGCCCTCTTGCCGTCGACGAACGACGCATAGCTTGGCCCCATGTAGTCCTTCACCAGGCACATCCCACGATCGAGCACCTGCTTCAACTGCCCGCTGACGCCCCACATGTACAGCGGCGATGCGAAGACGATCGCATCGGCGTCGACCATCGCGGCGACGACCCGTCGCATGTCGTCCTCGACGATGCAGCCCGGTTTCTCGGTGGATTGCGCACAGGCATAGCATCCCTGGCATCCGCGGATGTTCATTTCGTTCGCGTTGAATCGTGCGACGGAGTGCCCTCCCGCCCGGATCGCATCCTCCACCCAACCGAGGACGGTCGCCGTGTTTCCGTCGAGCCGCGGTCCTCCATAGATCGTCGCAACGTTCATCACATCGCCTCCCCCACGCAGTATAGGCATCCCGGAGGTTCGCGGGGAATCGCTGAGGGGGCTCGGCGGGGCATCGACGCGAGACAGAAGAGGACCCGAGACGTCGGAGCAGAGGAATGGGCACCAAAGCGCGCCGGCTGACTTCAGGCTCAAAGAGAAAGAACGGCGGGGCCGCGGGGGCCCCGCCGTATGCTCAACGTTCTGCGATGGTTTCGGCTAGTCCTTGTAGATCGCCGAGACCTCGATATCCATCGTGATGCTGACCTTAACGCCGTGGACGTTCGGCAGCCATGCGGCGATCATCTCGTCGGTCATGGCCCAAAGCGGGATCCACGGAACGTCCTGCGTGCTCAGCACCTGGATCGCCTCGTACAGCTTCGCACGCACGCCCTTGTCGACGGTCGTGGTGGCGATATCCATGATGTTCTTGTATGCCTCGAAATTCGGATGAAGGTTGAAGAACGTCCCCAGCGACTCGGGCGACTCGGTCGTCCACGGTGCGAGGAAGTTGGACGGCTCGTAGTAGTCCGGGTGCCATCCGAGGAAGAACATGTCGAACCCACCGGAACTCATGCGCTCGGTATAGGCGCCCCACTCGAGGACCTGGATCGTGATGTTGATGACGCCCGTCTCCTCGAGGCTGCCCTTCACGACCGCCGCGACATCGGCCTCGAACGTGCCATAATGCTTCGGCGTGTACCAGAGGTTCAGCTCGAGCGGATTGTCTTCGTCGTACCCGACCTGCGCGAGCAGGGCTTTCGCCTCTTCGAGATCGCGCATCGGGAAGGTGTCCTTGGCTCCGAAGAACGGCGGGTCGACTCCAGGAACCATCGTGTAGATCGGATCGACGGTCCCGCTGAACACCTGGGTTACGATCGCGTCACGATCCACCGCGTAGCAGATCGCCTGCCGCACCTGCGGAACGTCCACCGGCGCCTGCGCAACGTTGAACAGCAGATAGCGAACGCCCGGGCTCGGCGGGAACGATTGGATCACGACATCCGGGTTGGCCTCGAGATCGGCCACGTCCTGCGGTGCCAGCGTTCGGAAGACCACATCCACGTCGCCGGCCTCGATCGCGGCACGCAGCGTCGCGGCGTCGGCGTACATCTTTTCGATGACGTCCGCCGTCTTCGGGGCCTCGCCGTAGTAGTTGTCGTATGCCTGGTAGATCACATGCTGGTCGGCCATATGCTCGACGAGGACGTACGGACCCGTCCCGGCGAACTGGCCGTTCGCAAAGTCGTCGTCCGCGACCGACGCCGGCGAGTAGATCATCGCCGGAGCGATCTGATCGGACATCCGCTGATCGAAGACCGCGTCCGCCTGCGTCAGCGTGATCGTCAGTGTGAGGTCATCCACGACATCGATCTGATCGATAACCTTGATCAGGCCGACGCCGCCTTCCGGGCCGTCCAAGCGGAGGGTCCGGTCGAGCGAATACTTGACCGCGTTGGCGTCGCAGACCTCGCCGTCCCAGAACGTGATCCCGGGACGAATATAGAACGTCCACACGAGTCCGTCAGCAGAGACGTCCCACGATTCAGCAATCGCGCCGACAAACTCGCCCGTATCGGGGTCGAACTTCGTCAGTGCGTCGGTGCAGTTTCGAAGGACATGCCACGAGAAGTGATCGTAGCTGTTCGCGAACGACAGCTCCGTGACACGGTCCGTCGTCCCGATGATCAGTGGCTCGTCGGCTACGAGCACGAAGCCGACCGCCGAAACCACAGCCAGCGCCAGAATCCCCACCAGAACTTTTCGCATGGTGCTACCTCCTTAGTGCATCATTCCGTGTTGCCTGTGCAGTCAGATCTGCACACTCAGATCTAGTGTCGAGTCGCTTCGACGAGCAAACTAACACTTGCGCTGCAGAGAAGTCAAATGTGTTTCCGCTTCCTTCGCGGATTGACCAGGTCGCTGATTCCCTCGCCGATCAAGCCGAAACCCAGAGACAGAAAGATAATCATGATTCCCGGGAACGTAATCAGCCACCACGCACCGGACTGTAGATACTTCTGCCCATTCTGAATGTCGAACCCCCAGTCGGGCGCCGGGGGCGGCAGACCATAGCCGAGGAACGACAGCGCCGCGACGGTCAGAATCGCATCGGCCAAGTTGAACGACGAGACGGCCATGATCGCGTTGATCGTGTTCGGGGCGACGTGGCGCCAGATGATCCGGGTCTTGCTCGCACCGACTGCGCGAATCGCCTCGATGTACGTGGTCTCCCGAACCTGGAGGACCTCCGCTCGCGTCACGCGGAAGTAGGTTGGAATGTAGACGAAACCGACCGCCCAGATCATCGGGGCCAACCCGGAGCCGAACATCGCGACGAGGACGATCGCGAGAATCATGGATGGGAACGAGTAGATCGCATCCATCGTCAGCGACATGACGCGATCGAGCCATCCGCCGGTAAATCCGGAGATCCAGCCCAGAATGGACCCGATCGTCATGCTGAGCGCCACGGCGGAGAACGCGACGATCAACGAGGCCTTCCCGCCGCTCAGGATCCGGCTGAAGACGTCCCGTTGCAGCTGATCGGTCCCCATCCAGTGGGCCGTCGTCGGGCCCTCGAGCCGCGGCGCGTCGCGATACAGCGTCGGGTGATATCCGTTCAGCCGAGGGAACTGGTTCGCCACGGCCGTCATGACCAGGAACGCAATGACGATGACGATCCCGATCTTCAGAACCGTCTGCCCGCGAAGTGCCAGGCGACCTCGACTAAGACGCCGCAGGAGCCCGTCGAGCGCCCGCACCAGGATCGCGGCCAGACCTCTTCGGGGGACCGTCGTTGCCGGCATCTCAGTACCTCACCCTCGGATCGACGGCGGAGTAGAAGATGTCGACGATCAGGTTGATCGTCGAGATGAACAGTGCGATGAACACCACGGTCCCCTGGATCGCGTAGTAGTCCCGTGCATCGATCGAGCGCACCAGGTAGCTCGCGATCCCTGGCCAGGAAAAGACCGTCTCGGTCAGAACCGCGCCGCCCATCAGCACGGCGAACTGCAGGCCGAACACGGTGATGATCGGGATCAGCGCATTCCGCAGCGCGTGCCGGAAGATGACCACGCGCTCGCGGAGCCCCTTCGAGCGTGCCGTCGTGATGTAGTCCATGTCGAGCACCTCGAGCATGCTGGCCCGCGTGATCCGCCCCTGCAGACCGGTCAGCGCAACACCGAGCGTGATGGCCGGCAGCACGAGGTGCTGTACCACATCGGCAAGCGCTTTGCCGTCCCATCGAACGATCGCATCCAGGACGTAGAAGCCGGTAATCGGTTTGAACGTGAACGCCAACCGGCCGCCGAGACGACTGGCGACCGGAAGCCAGCCCAGCTTCACGGCGAAGATGACCTGCAGCATCAGCCCGAGCCAGAACAACGGCATCGCGAACGACGTGATATGGAAGATGCGGACCGAGTGGTCCGCGATGCTGTCCGCCTTCGTCGCGGCGACCAGACCGGTCGAGAAGCCGAAGATGCCCGCGACCAGCATCCCGAACAGCCCCAGTTCGATCGTCGCCGGGAAGCGCAGGAACAGCTCCTGCAGCACGGGCTTACCGGTTCGGGTGGACTCCCCGAAGTCGCCGCGCACGACGCCGCCCAGGTACTGGGCGTACTGGACGTAGAGCGGTCGGTTGAACCCCAGCTTCTCCCGGTACTCCTCGATGACCTCGGCCGAGACGTTCTTGCCGCCGAGCATCGCGCTGACCGGATCGCCGGGCATGACGCGAAGCAGAAGGAAGACGACCGTAAGAAGGATGAAGATCATCGGAATCGTCAACAGAACCCGTTGGACTACGTACCGTCCGATGCCGCCCACGCTACCTCCCGCCGGTCTGCCTGCGCCGCTGTTGCAGCATGAGTATAAGCTTCCAACGCAGTCGCCTCAACTTGCCTAGAGATGGACGGAGGATCCCGTGATCTCTCCGTCGGAGTTACGATATCGCCGCACTGGGATATCGGTGATGAACATGTGGCCCGGTGCGTGGGTGATCATCCGCTCGATCCTCGCCTGGCGGGCGACGGCCTGCGCCGTCACGCCGCACGCCCAGAAGACCGGGAGCTCGTCCGGCCCGATCGGTACCGACTCGCCGTACTCCGGACGCTCGAGATCGTCGATTCCCAGCGCCCCCGGCGAGCCCACGTGGATCGGTTCACCATGGGCGTCCGGCAGCGATCGCGTGATGTTGGCGACACGATCGACGTCCTTGCGCGGGATCGGCCGCATCGAGACGACGAGCGGCCCCGCGAAGCGCCCGACAGGCACTGTGTTTCGGTCGGTCACGTACATCGGAACGTTTCGCCCGAGGTCCACGTGACGAACGGGGACGCCCCTCGCTTGGAGCAACCCATCGAAGGTGAAGCTGCAACCGATCAGGAAGGCGACGGAATCGGCGTGCCACAGCGTCATGATGTCGGTCGGTTCCTCGTCGACGCGGCCTTCTCGGTAGACGCGATATCGCGGCAGGTCGAGCCGCAGATCGGCCTCGGGCGCGGTCCGTCGTGGGGCCGCCGATCCCGGCTCGGTCACGTCGAGGAGTGGAAGCGACTGCGGATTGGCGCGACAGAACTGCTCGAAATCGTCGGCTACGTCCTCGGGCAAGATGACGAGATTTGCCTGGACATAGCCCGGCGCCAGTCCGGCCGTCGGCCCGGTCCATTCCCCCTTGCGGATCCGCGCTCGTGCGCCGCGGGGAGTCTTCTCCCAACCGTCGTGACGGACTTCGCCCTTCATGGCGACATCATCGGACGAATTCGCCTGAGAGGCAACTGAGCGTCGGCCGCGAGTTGGCGAGCATCGTGCCGATCGCTATCGTGGCGTCGGACTCGGTACACGAGCACCGGGAAAGGAGGTCGACATGCCGATCCAGAAGCTGAAGCGTTTTCTCGACGAAAACGGCGTCAAGTACGTGTCGGTTCAGCACTCCGCGGCGTACACCGCGCAGGAAATCGCCGCTCTGGCACACATCCCCGGCGAGCTGATGGCGAAAACCGTGATGGTCAAGATCGACGGAAACATGGCGATGGCCGTCGTCCCCGCTTCGCACCAGATCGAGTTCGACCGTCTTCGTGACGTGGCCGGAGCGGAGACCGTGGAACTCGCCAGCGAAGACGAGTTCAAGGGGTACTTCCCGACGTGCGATGTCGGTGCGATGCCTCCGTTCGGAAACCTCTACGATCTGCCCGTCTACTGCGCCACACCACTGAGCGAGGATCTCGAAATCGCGTTCTCCGCCGGGTCGCACTCCGAATTGATCCGACTCTCGTACGCCGACTTCGAGCAGCTCGTCCAACCGGAGATCGCCACGTTCTCCAAGCGCGTGCCGTGAAGAGAGCTGCACCGGAATTCATCGAAGCCGAATCGCGTGCCGGTGGCCTTCCCGTCCGGGGCACGTCATCTCGAGCGCAATCCCGGCACGAGGCGGGCGATGTCTTCGGCGCAGCGATTTACGCAAGGATCGATCGGCTCAACGGCTGTTGACGAGCGCGCGGACCAGCTCCGTCGCCGGCCTTGTGCGGATATCGTCGACACGGCCGATTTGGACGAGCCGCCCTTCGTCCATCACCGCGACCCGGTCGGCGAGCGTGAAGGCATCGTCAAGATTGTGCGAGACGAAGATCATCGTGACACGATCCTCGTCGTGTCGCATCCGCAGATCTCGCCGAGCCTCGATCCGGCTGATCGGGTCGAGGTTCGAGAAGGGCTCATCGAGCAACAGCAGCCTCGGCGGAAGGGCGACGGCGCGGCCGAACGCCACGCGCTGCTTCTGGCCCTCCGACAGCTGTCCCGGACGACGCGGAAACAGCATCGTCGGGATTCCCACGCGGCACGCGATGCGCTCGATGATCTCCCGCAGGCGATCCGGTCTCGTTCGCCGCAGGACGAGCGGAAAGCCGAGGTTCGAGGCACGCCGATCCGAGAAGACCTTCATGTGCGGGTAGAGTGCGTAGTCCTGGAAGACCATTCGAACCCGACGTCGGCCCGGAGGTACGCGATCGACCGGCTCTCCGTCGAACAGGACCGATCCCTCGGTCGGCTCGACAAGCCCCGCGATCATCTTCAGAAGCGTCGTCTTTCCGCAGCCCGTCGGTCCGACCACCGCGAGCAGCTCGCCGGAGGGGACATCGAGGGTCACTCGATCGACGGCGACGACATCGCGATAGCGCTTGGTCAATCGGTCGAGCCGCACATGGGTCATCGCGTCCTCCGAGAGGAGTGTAGGCGGATTCTCGGGGCCGACAAGCGGTGGGTACGCGGTTAGTCCTCGGCGTAGGCGGCGACGATCTCCCCGAACACGATCAGATGGTGATCTCCGTCGGCGTAGTACCGGTCCAGCACGTCCTGCGCCGAGAAATCCTCCTTCCGTTGCTGCGTGCGAGCGGCGATCCGGCACTCGTAGTGCAATGCGCACTCGTCGATCACCGGCGTGTCGACGAGGCGCGCGGGAACCATCGTCAAGCCACACGCCGCCGCCTTGTCGAGGTCGCGCCCGGACTTCGTCCCGCAAAACGCCAGCGCCTCCTGCAGTTCGCCGGGGCGCGGCACGTTGATCGTGAACGTCGTCGACGACTGGACGCACTCGTACGTGTATCGGCTCAAGCGAACGTAGGCGGTGAAGATCGGTCGGGTCCAAACGACCCCGACCTGCCCCCAGCCGATCGTCATCGGATTCGCCTTCCCGTCTCGATCGACCGCGACGATCAATGCACCGCCCCGGGCGAACGCCTGACGAAGGCGTTCCCCTCCTTCATCCCATTGGATATCCTGCTTCATGCGCTCCCCCTTCCGTGTGCTTACCCCATGATACCCGCCCTGCGAGAACGGCCCGTGTGTGCGGTACACTGCTCGGGAGGCGGGGGAGCCACCCTCGAAACAGGATGACGCATAGGATCGAACGCTCGAGGCAAAAGGCGCTGGCGGCCATGGCATTTGGCTTCGTTGCCCTCTTCGTGGTGGCCGTTCAGGCCGCGCCGCCGGTCCTCTTGGTCTATGGGTTCCAGCCGATCCCCGGATTCCGGACGACGGAGCTGTGGGACGAGCTCTCCGAACAGCTTGCCGGCCGGCCGATCGCCGATGCGCAGTCGCTCGAAATCGAGGCCGAACACAGCCTCGTCTATCTTCGGGCCGCCGATGCCGCCCACCGAGACGTCTTCCTCTCCGACTATGCGCTCCCGTACGAGCCCACGGTTCGGGACCTCCGTTTCTACGCCGAGCGGCTGGCCCATGAGATCGAATGGATTACGTACAGCCAGTCCGTTTCCTCGATCGATCTCGTCGCCCACAGCATGGGAGCGCTGGTCGCCCGCGCGTATATCGAGGCCGACGACTTCGACGACGTCATCGGATCGGAAGACTTCCCCGACCACGGGACCACCTACCGGGGCGACGTCGGAACGCTGATCAGCCTCGCCGGGCCACACCACGGCGCGTTTCTCGCGTCATTCGGGCAGTGGCTCAGCCGGCTCGGCCGGCAATTGAGCCCGGAAGGCGAGTTTCTCGCCCTACTCAACCGGGATCACATGGTCGACGGACGGCTGACCTCGCTTCGCGCGTCGGTTCGATACGTGTCGATGGCCGGCCAGACCTGCTTCGGTTGCGGCTTTCGTCTGGATCAGACAGCCTGCCTTCGGGAGTGTGTCGACGCCGGTCTCGCGTGGCAAGGATCGGATCTCATCGTGTTGATGGCGTCGGCCTATCTGCCCGAAGCGGAGAACGTCGCGTGTATTGGAATGGATCACGTCGACATGCACACCCATCCCGTGCTTGCCGAAACGATCGAGCGAATCCTGAACGGCGCATCGGCGCCGTCGGCCATCTACGCGGACACCGAACTCCAGGCCGGGGCCGACGAGGCGCTCTAGTTCATCAGCCCGAATCGGCTGAGCGGCCAAACGCGCAGGTACGGTTCGCCGATGAAGTCCCGTTCGTCGACGAACCCCCAGAACCTCGAATCGAAGGAGTTTTGCGAGTTGTCGCCGAGCACGAAGTAGTGCCCCTCGGGAACGAGCGTCGGATCGACGCCGTAGCGGAAGCGCGGATCGTTCGAATAGTAGTAGCGGTCGAAGCGGGAGTCGGTCAGCAACTCTCCGTCGACATACACATCCCCTCCGCGGATCTCGACCGTTTGCCCCCCCACGGCGATCAACCGCTTGACGTACCGCATCCGCTTCTCGCGCGTGACAATCCCAAGGTCCTCCAACGAGGCCTGGCCCGCTTGCTTCTCGCCGAGGTCGTACTGCTCGCCGCCGACGACCGTCAGGCGCAGCGATGTCCCGTCGGCGAGCCCCGCGATGTAGAGATCGAGGCCGTCGGTGGAGTAGGCCGGTTCGTCGTTCAGATACAGAAGCTGCGGCCCGCTCTCGACGCCGGCCGCCTCGGCGACCGAGCCATCCCGGACCGAACGGACGGACACGGCCTCCGTATGACGGAAGACGACGATGTCCCCGGGCTTCGGATCGCGGAAGTAGTAGGTTACGCGATCGACGAAGAACGAATCCTTCGGATCGATCGTCGGGATCATCGAGCCGGTCGGCACATGCATCCGGACGGTGATGAAGGTCATGATCAGCGCCGCGAGGGCGCCGGCGACCACGAGGACCTCGATCCACTCGAGCACCTCACGCATCACGCGTCCCGGCTGATAGCCCAGCCGCCAAACCAGACGAAGGATCCACGCCGGCTTCTTCTCCTTCTTCCGCTTCCGACTCATCGGGAACCTCCCTCTCCGCCCACCCGTCCATCCTATCCGAACGGACGGGATCCTGCAGCTCCGAGGACGACGACTAGTCCGCGTCGACGAGAACCGACTGCGACGCCGCGACCCCGGCCCCGACCTCGAAACGATGGCCGCAACGGCGGAGACCTGCCTCGATTGCGCCGATCGTCGCCAGCAGGTCGCCGGCCTTCGTTGCACCCATGTGACCGACCCGGAAGTACTCCGACTTGATCTCTGGGTGGAGGCCGCCGGCGAGGATGACGCCGGCCTCGTGAATCGCCGACAGCAAAGCCGCAGCGGAGGTGTCGGCGGGGTACCGAGGCGCGCTCAGCGTATTCGCCGCATGCTCGTTGCCGGTAGGCACCTGGCTGAGCCCGAGCGCACGAAGCGCCGTTCGGCAAGCGGTTCCGAGCCGTCGATGTCTCGCGATCCGTTCGTCGATCCCCTCGTCCAGGATCTGGCCGAGGCTGACGTCGAGCGCGGCAATCAGGTTCACCGCCGGCGTGCCGAAGTAGCTCGGAACCCGCTTCTCGTACGAGTCCATGATCGGGAGCCACTTCGTCCAGTCGGCGTAGTAGTTCCCGACCGGCATGCGGCGCCTCTTCCAGGCGTCGAGCGCTCGTTGGCTGACGACGAGAAGCGCGAGTCCGGGCGGAACGCCGACCGCCTTCTGCGACGCCGTCAGCACAACGTCGAGCCCCCAGTCCTCCTGGCGGATCTCCTCGCCGGCGACGGAGCAGACGCCATCGAGCACCGTCAGCACACCGTGCTCTTGTCCGAGTGCGCCGAACCGCTGCGCGTCCACGCGGACTGCGGTCGACGTATCGACATGCGTCGCCGTCATCACCTTGTAGGCGGTCGTGCGAAGCATGGCGTCGACCGCGTCGAAGTCGATCGTCTCACCGACCGGCGCGCGGAGCACGTCGACCTCGGCGCCGTACCGTGATAGCAGATCCTCGAACCGATCTCCGAACACACCGGTGCTGAGGACGAGGGCACGGTCGCCCGGTTCGATCAGATTCGCGCCGGCGCAGTCCATCGCCAACGTGCCCGACCCAGCGAGGACGAATGGCTGTCCGGTCGGGGCACACCAGACGGCTCGCATGCGCTCGATCGCTCGACCGAAGACCTCGATAAAGCCCGGCGAGACATGGCTGTCCGTGGGGCCGCCGAGCGCCTGCAGGACGGCCGGCTCGAACTCGATCGGCCCGGGAATCATCAGCAGAGTACGGTCCTTCATCGTCTCATCTCCTTGTCGGCTTCGAGGATCTCCGCCTCGATCAGGATCGATCGCAGCGCATCGCGTTCGTGCCGGCCGAGCGTCTGAAGCGGGGGTCTCACCGGTCCGCCGTGCAGCCCGAGCATCTCCATCGCGGCCTTCAACCCGGGAACGCCCCAACGTCGGGTGACCGCGGTATTGGGTTCGATCATGCGGAGTTGGATCGCGGCGGCCGCCGAAACGTTTCCCGCGTCCATGAGCCGGTGCATCTCGACGCACGGTCGAGGGGCGATATTCGCCAGCGCAAGGATGCCGCCGACGGCGCCGATGCTGAGCGCCGGTACGAGGAAGCCCGCTGATCCGGCGAGGATCCGAAACCGGTCGCCCAACTCTGCGTGGATCCGGCCGAGCTTCGTGACGTTGCCGCCGGAATCCTTCAGGCCGACGACGTTTTCGTGTTGAGCCAGTCGCACGACCAGTTCGGCTGTCAGGTCGAGCCCCGTGCAAGCCGGCATGTTGTAGACGATCACCGGCACCGGCGAGGCATCGGCGACGGCCCGGTAGTGTCGATCGAGCGCATCGTCGGTCATCAAGCCCTTGTAGTAGAACGGCGGCAGAACAAGCACGGCGTCGGCGCCGGCCGTCGCGGCCTCGCGGGTGAGCCGGACCGTGCCGTCGGTCGAGGGCTGGCCCGTCCCGGCGATCAACAGCCTGCCGTCGGATAGCCCGGACCGTGCGGCCTCGATCAGGCGGAGCTTCTCGGCCTCGGCGAGCAGGACGGCCTCTCCGTTCGATCCGAGCACGACGACGCCGGACAGGTCAGCGCCGTTCCACCAGTGAAGGTTCTCGGCAAGCGCCCTGACATCGATCGCGCCGTACGCATCGAACGGCGTCGGAATCGGCGGGAAGATCCCTTTCAGAAGCGGCATATCCACCTCCCGGCGAGACTGTACCTCACCGTGAACTCCCACGCGAGACGTTCCCGATCTGTTCCCGATCTGCTCCCGATCTGCTCGCGATCGGCGAGGCAGATCGGGAAAGCAGATTGGGGAGCGGTCTGCCGACCGACGGCAAACCGCTGCTGGGAGAGCAA
>Ga0272443_10001580_pt1 | contig 32369 bp, 41 predicted proteins | sample SSMAcet12_FD_193581 | JGI IMG/M metagenome (GOLD analysis project Ga0272443, IMG submission 193581) | Marine sediment archaeal communities from Little Sippewissett salt marsh, Falmouth, MA, United States - SSM-Acet-12 | ecosystem: Environmental > Aquatic > Marine > Wetlands > Sediment ... | reverse complement strand
ATGAGAACAGAGAGATTTGTGGAATTGGTTATCCAGATGTTTTAATTGTTGATACTGATAATATTAAGTTTGGTGCAACTGATAATTCTGTAAATGAGAATACAAATTATAAATATACTTTTAAATCAACCCAACCAATTTTACAAGATAGTATTGGTTATTATATGAAGAATGGAAATACAATAAGGAGATTAACAAGTACAACAGAAGATAGAGTAAGAATAAATACCAATGACATTTGTAACCAATTAACTAATTTTTCAAATGATTGTACTTATAATGAGTATAGTGTTTATATTAATGAAACTAATTCAACAGATTATTATTTAGAAGTGTATTTTACTAATTGGTTTAATGAGACAAACGGCACTATGTTTATTGACCCTTCTTATACTGTTGAAGAGTTTACTTCATCAGATTCAATAGATACAAATGTAACTCAAGAAAACAACTTTACACATCTAGAAGTTATAACTGAAGCACCTTATGATAGTTTAGTTTTGTATATGCCTTTTGATGATAACCAATCCTCTACAACTCAATATGATTATTCAGTTACTGGTGCTGATGGAACAATGGAAGGTGATGCTAAAGTTGTTGATGGTTTGTATGGAAAAGCTATGGAGTTTGATGGTAATGATGATAGGATTGGTATGAGTGGAGATTTAGGATTAAGTGGAAATAACTATACATCTGTATCACTTTGGATAAAAATTGATGACCTTGAGAACACAGAGAATTCATTTTTTCAAGATGGAAATAATAATATTTGGTGTTATTGGGACGACACTTCAAGGTATAGTTTTTATGTAGATACCTCTGGAGGTAGTGGTGCTGGACAAAGTATAATCATGGATACTAATTGGCATCACTTTGTTGGAACTTATAATTCAACAACAATAATATTATACATAGATGGAATTAATGTAGATGAGGATTCTACTCTTTCAGGAGATATAGATGCTATGGGGGATATTGATATTGGTGGAAAGACTGCTGAATGGGAGGGACTTATAGACGAAGTAATGGTTTTCAACATATCTTTAACACAAGAACAAGTTCTAGAAATATACAGAAACCAATCATCAAGATTTAAAGTAAATGGAACTCAGGAGTTAAAACAATTTAATGCGACTTTTGATGATGGTTGGTTTAAATGGACTGAAGACTCAGAAAGTTTATTTGATAGTAGTTTAGAGAAAAGAGTTGGTGAGTGGGAGATTAGTAATGGTTATAATGATACTCTATCTGTTAATCCAACTGATTTTAATTATGGTTTAGTTGGATATTGGCATTTTGATAATCTAAGTAGTTATGGTGAGAATGATAGTTTGGTTTATGATTTTTCAGGGAATGGGAATAATGGGAGTGTTGTTGGTGCGAGTGTAGATTCAGAAGGTTATTATGATGGAGCTTATAGTTTTGATGGGATTTCTGGAGGTTCGCATATTAATGTAGGAGATGATTTTGAAGGAGAAACAAACCAGTCAGTTACAATTAGTTTATGGGCAAAAAGAGATGGAGATGGTGGAAATACTTATGAGGGTTTGTTTGGAAAATCTATATATTTATCATTAATGTATTATGATGATAGTGGATTAAGAGTTTATGCTAGTAATTCTTCTAAAGGTTCTCAAGCAGTGTTATGTTCTGGTGGCACTGCTATTGAAGATGGTAATTGGCATCATGTTGTTATGACTTATGATACTACAAATTGGAGTATATATTATGATAGTTCTCATTTATGTTCAGATGAAGGCATAACTGGAGAGACCAAAATCGGTAGTTATGATTTTAAGATAGGTAGTTATGATAGTGGAGCAGATTTAACTTGGAACGGCTCAATAGACGAAGTAATGGTTTTCAACAGAAGTTTATCTGATGATGAGATAAAAGAACTCTATGTTAAGGGAAGGGCGAATTTTCAATATGGTGACTGGGAATCAACAGATACAACATATTATCCTGTGCAAACAACATCAACAAACTTTTTATTAGAATATGGATTTAATGCAGGTAATTCTACAAATCCTTTTTATTCTCCTTTATTAAAAACTTCAACTGCTAATCCAATTAATGCAAGTGATGAAGAAGCATTAGGGACAGATGTGTGGCATTGTGGTTCATTATCCACTGCTAACACTATTTACACTCAAATCCAAGATATAGTTCAAACTAAAAATGCTGATTGTATAATTGTTACTGCAGAGAATATTACTTTTAATGGTAATGGATATTCAATAACTTCGACTCAGAATGTTAGTGGGGTTTATTCTAATAAGTATAATACAACTGTTACTGGATGTAATGTGAGTATGGGGGTTGGGAGTGGGGGGGTTGGGGTTGAATTGTATGAGTCACATAATTCTTCTGTATTAAATACATCTATTAAATATACTTATTATGCTCTTCACTTTGGTGATTCTGATTATGGGACTGCAAATAATATTGATTTTGACTCTGCTTCAGTTACAAGCATAATATTTTCTAATACAATTTCTGGACAAGCTAATAATATAACTATAAATGGAGGTCAACAGGGAATAAGATTAATTAATTCTAATAATGTTAGTATTAAAAATGTAAATATAACAGATACAACTAGCACTTCAGTAGATATGGATAATTGTGATAATAATTCTTTTATTAATATAACCTCTTATGAGGGTGGTACAAATAATATTAATTTGGAAGGTAGTTCTCTTAAGAATTATTTTGAAAACATAAAGGTTAATGGTTCTAATTATGGTTTTAGATTTGATGAGGATTCTAATGAAAACATTGTGGTTAATTTAGAATCTCATAAAAATAGTCGTAATCTTTTGCTTCAAGAATGTGCTAATAATACTATTATTAATGCAAATCTTACTGATTCCAGTGTTGATGATGTTTGGACATTAACCTACTCTTTGAATAATACTCTTATTAATGTTACTTATGATACAATAGATATTGACCCTGGACATGAGATTATAAGAAAATGGTACTACCAAGCTTATGTTAACGACTCTGCAGGAAGTGCAATTTCTGGTGCAGATGTTGTTGCTTATAATGTTTCTGGAGCTATTGAGTTTAATGTTAGCACAAACAGTTCTGGTTATACAAATATAACTTATATAACTGAGTATGTTAATTTGGGTGGGACAAAAACATATTATTCAAATTATAATATAAATGCAACTGATGGAACTAATTATGATGGAGAGGTCTATAATGTAACAACTAACTTAAATAAATTAGATAATGTTTTCACACTCGGAGTTGCAGGTGCAACAGACAACTCGCCAACAGTAGACTTATCAATACCAGAAAACAAAGCTAATTTTACAAATGGAACAATAGTTACTTTTGGTTGTAATGCAACTGATGACTGGGATATTGCTAATTTAACTCTTTATGTTTGGAATGAAGATGGAAGTTTAAACCATACAAATCTAACTTCTGTTCCTGGAATAGGGAATACATCTTGGAATGCAACTTGGACTTATAACTTTACAGTAGATGGTATTTATAATTGGAGTTGCCTAGTTCAAGACAATGGAACACAAACTGCTTGGAATATAACTGGTGGGGGAAATTGGACTTTGAATATTAGCGAGGGTTATATTCCAGTAGTAGATGAAGAAGCACCTAATGTAACTAATCTACAAGAACCAACTGACCCAAGCACTTATGATAATTCTGGAACATATCAATTTAATGCGACTATTGTTGATGGAAGTTCTTTAGATACTATTATTCTTCAATTTAATTATACAAATTATACAGCAGTTCTTTTAACAGGAAGTATTTATAATGTAACTTTAACACATTTATCAGCAACTAATTATACTTATTTATGGTGGGTTAATGATACTGGTGGTTATGTAAATAATTCAGAAACAGGAAGTTTTAATGTAAGTTCAGCAATTCCAGAAGGAAGTTTATCAGGAACAGCAAGTATAACTTATGGAACTGCAGGTGATGTTGAAGGAACAGAATCTAATGCTGGTGATGATGGAGTTGGTTATACTTTGTTTAGAAATAATATTAGTGTGAGTAATCCAGATACAACAGTGTTAGGAGTTGGAACTTACTTTTATAGATACAATGCAACCTCTGGAGTTAATTGGACAGATAATGCGAGTATGGATACTTTTGAATTGACAGTTACTCAAGAGACTGGAGAAATAGCAGGATGGATTAATGGAACTGAAAGTAATTTTACTGCAACTAATGGAACTGCAACAACTAATATTTATCTCAATGCAACCAATTCTACTGGAGATGGATTATGTTTAATCTATGTAAATAACTCTTTATATAATAACGGAACATGTCCTCAATTTAATATAACTAATCTTTCAGTTGGTTTATACAATGTAACTTATATTTATCAAGGAAATACTAATTACTCTAAAGATACGGTGGTGTGGTGGGTGAATAATACTATTGAAGTTATCCCAGATTCAATTCCACCAAACATTTCAATAACTTCACCAACTAATGATACTGAAACTTCTGACTCTGGTTTAGAAATTAACTATACAACAGCAGATGAAACAGCATTAGATACATGTTGGTGGACTAACAACTCTGGAGTAACTAATACGACTATAACTTGCAATACAAATATAACAGGACAGACTTGGGATGAGGGTAGTAACCATATAAGAATCTATGTTAACGATACAACAAACAATGAGAACTCTACTTCAATAACTTTCACTGTTGATACCACTGCACCAACTATTGACAATTTAAACAACCAGACTATCTATGACAACCAAAGTTTAAGTTATGACATAGATGCAACAGACAGTGGTGTTGGAGTAAGTAAGTTCAGTCTAAACCAAACTACTAATTTTACTATTAATGCAGATACAGGAGTTGTTACTAATCAAACTGGTTTAGGAGTTAACAGAAGCTATTGGTTAGAGGTTAGTGTTAATGATACTTTAGGTAATTCTGTTACAGGAGTATTTTATGTTAATGTTACAGGTTCAGGAATTGCAGATGCAATACCACCTACGATTACAATTACATACCCATCCAATTCAAGTTATTCTATTAATATTACTGATTTGAATTATACATTTACTGAAATCAATCCAGATAGTTGTTGGTGGAGTTTAGATTCTGGAGCAACTAATTCAACATTTGTATCTATGGGTATTAACTTTACAGACTTGACTTCTGCAGAGGGTGGTAATTATATTATAGTTTGGTGTAATGATAGTTCTGGTAACTTAGGTTCAACTGATGTTCATTATAGTCAGGACACAATAGCACCTAATGTAACTTTATTAGAACCAATAAATGATACTATATCTTCAAATACTTCTTATAACTTTACTGCTAATCTATCTGATGATGTTGGTTTAGATAATGCAACTCTATATATTTATAATCAATCAGACAATAGTTTAATCAATAAGACTTTTGTTGATATTACTAATGGAGTATTAAAGTTTACTATTGGAACTGTTGTTGTTTTAGGACAAGGAATTTATACTTGGTTTTGGGGTGCAATAGATTTAGTTAACAACCTTGCTTATGCAAGTCAGAATAATACTTTAACAGTTGACTTAACTGCACCTACCTTTGATAACCTTGCTAATCAAACTATTATGGAAAATCAATCCTTGTCTTATGACATAGATGCAACAGATAACTTTGCTGATGTTCAATTCGCATTAAATCAGACTACTAACTTTACTATTAATATAGATACAGGTGTAGTTACAAATACAACAGGACTTGGGGTTAACAGGAGTTACTGGCTTACTGTAACTATAAATGATACTACGAACAATGAAACAGAAGGAGTATTTTATGTTAATGTTACTAACAGTACGAGTGGAGCAGATGTTTCTACAATAGATTTAGATGTTATTATTCCAACAGATTTAACTACAACCTTTAACTCAACTCAAAATACATTCTTTAATGTAACTGTAAATGTAACTTGTAGAGGTTATGACTGTGGTGAAATTAATGTTAGTTTAGACCCAGAGTTGGGAGAAATAGGAAAAGAAATAGGAAAAGAAAAACAAACTCCAACAATTAGCCATACCGAATCAACTGACACTTCTTGTTTGGATAATCATGACGGAACTCAGACCTGTAATAAAATACTTTATTCTGGAATTAGAAATGTGTATGAAGATGAAACTTGGAAAAAAGTAGAAGATGCTCGTTCTTTAAAAAATCAAGGTTTTGAAATAATAACATTACAAGATGATAAAGAATTTCTAATTGAAGTAATTGATTTTAACTTAACCTCTATAACTTTGGATTTAAAATTGCCAGAAAATTCAAAAGAATTTAATAAAGATATTCCTATTAGGGTTTGGGAAGTAAATTATACAAAAGAACAAGAATATGCGAATGATGTTGCTTTGGGGTTAAAACAAAATAAACCAACTAAAGAAAGATACAAGGAAACTTATGAAAAAATTATCGAATCAAATGAAAGGTTTTCAGAATTATCTCCATCTAAATCAAACACTTATTCTTTTGGAATGGGAAAGATTTTAGGGTTTGGTTATAATTCTACTATTATAACAATTAACTCTTCGAATTACGATGGAATTGTATATGGTGGTGATGATACAAATTGGAGCGACGCCCACGAGGTTGGTGATGGAATTTCAACTTCTGGAACTACTGCGTCTTGTTATGTTACAAATCTTACACTCTCCACCCCAGATTTAATAATACATCGTATATTTATTTCATTCAATACTTCTCTAATGGAGGAAGATTGGGGAGTGTCAAATGCAAGTTTAAATTTATTTGAGAATTCTATATCCACCCCCAATTCTAATATAATAATACAAGGAAGCTATAATAATTTATCTCTTTCAGCATCAGATTATAATTCTTTTTTTGATAATAATATATCTTTTAAATTAATTTCAGATATTATAGAAGATGATTGGAATGTTTTTTATTTCAACAACTTTTCTTTTATAAATAAAAGTGGATTTTCCAAAATTGTTTTGAGAAATTATGATTATGATTTTTTAGATATTTCATTTCCTGGGAATAATGCTTATCTTTCTCGTTTCTACATGTCAGAATCTGTAAGTCATATACCTTATTTAAATATAACTTATGTTGTGTCGTCTTTAACAAAAGGACTAATAAACACAACAATCGGAGCAACACCATTTTACACAAATGAATCAAACCCAAGAAATATAACCTTAACAGCAGACACTTCTCAATTAGTAACTTTCTGGGTAAATGCAACTGGAACTGTAGGAAACAATTATACTTTCTTTGTATATGCTAATCAAACTTCTGATTTAAATGTAAGTAATAGAAGTGATGACTGGAATGTTACTATACAAGAACCACCTATAGGAGATGTAACTGCACCTACAATATCTATTGTCAATCCTAGTAACAATACAAATACTTCTAACAACGGAATACATATTAATATAACTGTATCTGATGAAACAGCATTAGATACATGTTGGTGGACTAACAACTCTGGAGTTGTTAATACTACTATAACTTGTGGAACAAATATAACTAGTCAGACTTGGGATGAGGGTAGTAACCATATTAGAGTTTATGCAAATGACACTAGTAATAATGAAGGTTCTGATTCAATAACATTTACTTTGGATACCACTGCACCTACTTTTGACGATATTTATAATGTAACTATCTACCAAAATCAATCAGTAAATGAAGACTTTAATGCAAGTGATAGTGGTGTTGGTTTTGGAACTTGGATAGTTAATAATACTGGAAACTTTAGTATTGATAATACAGGACAATTAACAAACATAACAGCATTAGAATCTCAAAGATACTACTTAAATTTAACAATCAATGATACTGTAAACAATATTAACGAGATAACAATTTGGGTTAATGTTTCTGACACTATTGTAATAGATACTATAGCACCAAATGTAACTATTAACTATCCTACAAATACAAGTTATTCAGCAACTTCTATTAATTTTAATGTAACTTCATTAGACGAAACAGGAATGGATAGTTGTTTAGTATCACTAAATTCAGGAGTAGACAACTTTACTATGGGACAAATAAGCAATGAATGGAATTATACTAATGAGTCTATTGGTGATGGAGATTACACTGCAGTGTTTTATTGTAATGATAGTTCAAATAATTTAAACAATACTGAAACAATAACTTTCCAAATTGATACAACTCCACCAACCTTTGATAGTCTTGTTAATCAAACCATAATGGAGAATGAAAGTTTGAGTTATGATATAGATGCAAGTGATACAGGTGTTGGAGGAATAAAGTTTGCATTAAATCAGACTACTAACTTTACTATTAATATAGATACGGGTGTAGTTACAAACACAACAGGACTTGGAGTTAACAGAAGTTACTGGTTGGAAGTAGTAATAAATGATAGTTTAAACAATGATGCAACTGGAGTTTTCTTTGTTAATGTTACTAATAGTACAAGTGGAGGTGAAACTGAACCACCATCAGTTGTAAATCTACAAAAACCAGCTGACCAATCTAAATATATCAATGGAGAAGCATACCAATTCAATGCAACTGTAATTGATTTAACAGGAGTGGACACAGTAATCTTACAATTCAATGGAGTAAATTATACTGCTGAAGACTTGGGTTCTTTTGTCTACAATGTAACTATCTTAGACTTAGAAGCAAATGCCCAATATAATTTTAGTTGGTTTGCTAACGATACTAATGGTTATGCAAACAATTCAGAAAATGGAACTTTTGTTTTAGAAAAAGCAGAGACTATTGGTTCAATCTCTGGAACATCTCCTATTACTTATGGAACTGCAGGTGATGTTGAAGGTAGTGAAAGTAACTTGGGTGATGATGATGTTGGATATAATCTATTTAGAGATAATGTTAGTGTAAGTAATCCAGACACAACCATACTCGGAGTTGGAACTTATTTCTATAGATACAATGCAACTGGAGGAACTAATTGGACAACTAATCTAAGTATTGGAACTCTTGAACTAACTGTTAATCAAGGGACAGGAGATGTTAAAGGTTGGATTAATGGAACTGAATCAAACTTTACTACAACCAATGGAACTTCGCATATGAACATATGGTTGAATACTACAAACATAACAGGTTATGGAAATTGTAAAATAATTGTTAATGGAACTACTTATAATGATGGAACTTGCCCTCAATTTAATCATACAAATCTCAGCACAGGACTTTACAATATAAGTTTTATATATGATGGTAATGCTAACTATACTTCAGACATTGTTGTATGGTGGGTTAATATAACAAATACTACTGCACCACCAGACACTACACCACCTTATTTTACAACAATTCCTGGAAGTGCGACTTTAGAATATCTTACTGATAGTTTAGAAGTAGACTTTGATGCTGATGATAATATTGAACTTGATTCTTATAGTTCAAATGAAACTGACTTTCCTATAAATTCAACAGGAGGATTAACTAATAACACTGCTCTTTCAGTTGGAACTTATTTAATTAACATCACAATAAACGATACTAGTAATAATCTCAACTCTACTATTTATCAAGTTGATGTAGAAGATACAACACCACCAAGTATTGATGATGTTCATAATGTAAGTATTTATGTTAATCAATCAGTAAATGCTGACTTTAATGCAAGTGATTTATCTGCTGTAGATGATTGGGATGTTAATAATACCGACTTTTCTATAGATAGCACTGGACAGTTTACAAATAATACTGGTATTGCAGTCGGTGTATATTATGTTAATTTATCTGTGAATGATAGTTATAATAACTGGAACTCTGTTATAATCTGGGTTAATGTGAGTGCAACAATAGATACTACCATACCAACCTTTACAGATATTCATAATGTGAGTATCTATGCTAACCAGTCTGTCTCAACAAACTTTAATGCAACAGATGAAACTAGTTTTGATTCTTTTGCAATCAACTGGACAGATACTTTTTCAATAACTAAAGATGGTAATCTTACAAACACATCAGCACTTTCAACTCAGATATATTATCTCAATGTAACTATAAATGATTCAAGTAATAATATAAATTCAATGGTTATCTGGGTTAATGTAAGTGATATTATTGATACTACAAATCCAGTTGTCTCTATTATATATCCAGAAAATACATCCTATTCACAATCAACATTAGATTTGAATTACACTGTAACAGATGAAACTGCTCTTAATGTCTGTTGGTATTCTAATGATTCTGGTATCAACAATTATTCTATCCAAAATCCTGCTGTGAACTGGAGTGCTGTTGTAGGAAGTGAGGGTAGTAATACATGGAAGGTATGGTGTAATGATACCAGTGGAAACGAGGGAACTGATAATGTGACTTTTACTATTGATACTACTGCACCTACCTTGGATAATTTAGCTAATCAAACTATCTATGATAATCAAAGTATTAGTTATAATATAGATGCAACTGATAGTGGTGTTGGATTAGGAACTTTTAGTCTAAACGAAACTGTTGAGTTTACAATAAACTCTGCAACAGGAGTTTTAACAAACCAAACAGGATTAGGAGTTAATACAACTTACTGGTTAGAAGTTACTGTGAATGATACTATTGGAAATTCAGTAACAGGAACTTTCTTTGTTAATGTTACCGATTCTGGAATACCTGACACCACTCCACCAACTTGGGATAATTTAAGAAATTTCACACAGGATTCTAATACAAGTTTCTCTCAATCCATAACTGCAAGTGATGCAAGTGGAATTGATACATATAGTCTAAACCAAACTACAAACTTCACAATAAATTCTGCGACTGGTTTAATAACCAATTCAACAACTCTAAATAACTATGTTGGAATATTTTGGTTGAACATAAGTGTTAATGATACTTCCAATAATTTTATAAGTGGGGAGTTCTTTATTAATGTAACTGCACAAACAGCACCAGTCACAACAGGATTATCAGCAGATGATATGTATATTGCATACAATTACGAAAATGTAATACAAGGAGACATGAGGTTCAACTATGGCTGGGAATATTAAAACTGCAGTTGCAATGCTTATGGTGATAAGCATGATTACATTAGTTAGTTCTGCAAATCCAAGCTTTGGTATTTTCAAACAAAACGATTGTTTTGAAATAAAACAAATATGTTTTATCAATGGAACTCAATGTTCTTTTTGTAACATAACAAGTATTGATTATCCTAATGGAACAAGAGCAGTTTCTAATTTGGTTATGACAAAAAGAAGTGGTGATTTTAATTATTCTTATTGTAATTCTGAAATTTTAGGAAACTATAATGTTAATGGTTATTGCACCTATGGAACTGATGTTACAAAACCCTGGACTGCATTTTTTGAAATTACTGGAACAGGATTTGAATTTAATCAATCAAGAAGTTTTTTCTATATTGGATTAATTATCCTATTGATTTTCCTTTTATTAATAACTGTTTTTGGGATTTATGTTCTTCCAAGTAAAGATGAAACAGATGACTTTGGATTACTGATAAGTATAAGCAAACTAAAATATCTAAGGTCTATTTTATTTGTTGTAGCATGGGGTTTTTTATTGTCAATAGTTTATACTTCTTCTAACATTGCATTAGCATATCTTGGAAGTGAGATGTTTGGACAGTTATTATGGAGTATTTATCAAATGATGTTTTGGTTAACTCTTCCAGGAGTCTTTATATGGTTCTTATTTATCTTTGTCCAGATATTCAGAGATAGAGAAACAAAAAGACTTTTGGATAGAGGGATTGATGTGGGAGGAACACCATGAAAAAGAAATCAATAATAGTCAGAAGTTCACCAGAGTTCAAGAAGATGTTAAATGAAATCAAATTAAAGAGAATCAAGAATGGAAAGAATAAAGAGATGTTAAGTGATAGAAGACTTACAAAGGCAATAACTAATGTTCCAGAATTAAAAGATTTATTGGAGAATTGGGAGATAAAAAATGATTAATAAAAAAGGAAATGCAATGATAATAATATTATTCTTCTTCTTATTATTTTCAATTCTATTTATTGGATTTATGATGGTTGTTGGAAGTGCAATCCTTAACTGGACTTTTGATATTGCAGTTCCAGAATTAGATAGTCTTGGAGTGATTGGAGATACAAACATGACTGATGTTGCCTCTTATACATTAACTCCTCTTAATACCTTAGTTCAAAGTTTTACTTGGTTAACTGGTGTTCTCTATGTTATGATGTTAATAGGAAGTATTGGAATTGTGTTTATTTTCAAAGCAACACCAAGTAGATGGTTGATTGCTTTTTACTTTGGACTTGCATTAATATTAATCATGGGTTCAATTTTCATGAGTAATATCTATGAAGATTTTTATGATGGAGGAGATGAATTGGCAGACAGATTAAAAGAACATACCTTGTTAAGTTATATGATTTTATATTCACCAGTCATTTTAACAGTGATTGTATTTGCAACAGGGATTATATTATTCAGTGGAATGCAGGAGGAGAACTATGTCTGAAACAAGTCTAAAATTAGCAAAAGTAGGGAAAAATAGCAAATTTTATCGTCGTGAAAAACAAAACTCTTTAATAGAGGGATTCTCACGAAAGAAAATGAGGTTAGGTATAGTTTGCATCACAATTTTATCATTATTTTTATGTGTAAATTTAGTTATGAGTTGGGATGAAAGTTTGTTAACAGGAATTACAGCATACTGGACAATGAATGATACAACTGGAACTAACCTAACAGATTCAGTCAGCATTTACAATGGAACTATAAATGGAGCAAAACTGAATGTTGATGGTGTTGTTGGAAAAGCAATGCAATTTGATAGTGATGCTGATTATATTGAATTGCCAGTTGAAGTTTTTGATTACAATACTTTTACAATAGCATTTTGGATTAAACCAGAAAGTTGGGTTGATAATAGTTTAATATGGCATTTATTAGATAGTGGTGATTCAGACACAGAATTTATTTTAAGATATTACGATACTGGAAAGTTAAGACTAACTGGAGATAGTTATGGTTCTATAACAACAGATGTAACTCCAGAAACTGGACAATGGAGTTTAATAGTAATACAAGGAAAAGAAAGTGATGGAGGAAATGTAACTATCTGGATTAACAACACGGTTATCAATAGTTCTTCTGGTGCAATAACTTTTGGAGCAGGTGTAAATTATCATAGGTTTGGTGATGGTGATGGGGGGTGGTATCCTGGAAACACTGTGAATATGACTATTGATGAAGTTGGATTTTGGACAGAATATTTAACACCTTCAGAAATAGATACTCTTTGGAATAGTGGTTCTGGAACAACTTATGATGGTTCAGAAATAACTGCACCAAATATAACTATAACCAAACCTTTAAACTTTACAACTCTTCATACTCTTGGAAGAAACCTTACAGTTAATTGGAGTTATGTTGAGGCAAATCCTGCAACTTGTTGGTGGACTATGGATAAGGGAGTAACTAATACCACTGTAACTTGTGATGATTTGAATACAACTATTAACATAACTTCTGTTTTAAATAACAGCATAGAACTTTATATTAATGACAGTTATCAAAACAATGGTTCTGATTCTAAGTCTTGGGAATACTTTGTATTTGAAAACTCACAAACTTATAATACTTCAACAACAGAAGGAGGAACAGAAGACTTTGCTATGAATTTAAGTTACAACTCAACAAGGTTTTCAAACATAGAAGTTATCTTTGTTTATAACAACACAAGATACACAGGAGCAATCTCTGGTAGTGGAGATAATAGGATTGTAAAAAAGTCAGTGGGAATCAATCCTTTGTCTACACAATCAACCATTCCTTTTTATTGGGAAGTTAGATTAACAAATTCCTCTGGAACTACTCCTTATAATTCTTCTCTTTATAATCAAACAGTGTCAAAATTATCCATAGATGATTGTTCAAGTTATGGAAATATTATATTGAACTTGACTTTAAAAGATGAAGAAACCCAAAATGAAATAAATGAAACAACCTTTAATACTTCTGTCAAAGTTAATATGCAAATTTATGAGAAAGATACAAGTGAATTGATTATAAACTTTTCTCAAAATTATACAAAAGATATGAACCCAAGAGTTTGTTTAGAGGAATTAAACCAATCATATAGTATGGATGTAGAAATATATTATGATGCAGATGATTATGCTGGTGAGTTTTACTTTATACAAAATTCAAGTTTGAATAATGCAACCATTCCAAACAATATAGATTTGTTTGATTTGAAAGATAGTTCTTCAACAGAGTTTAAGATTACTTACAAGGATGAAAACTTTATTGCAGTTGAAGATGCACTGGTTCAGATACAAAGGAAATATATAGACGAGGGAGTTTCAAGAACAGTTGAACAACCAAAGACAGATTCAGATGGAGAAACAACTGCACACTTACAGACTGGTGAGGCAATCTATACTTTTATAATAACCAAGTATGGAGAAACTCTTGCAACCTTTACAGATAAGATTGCAAGTTGTCAAAACCCAACACTTGAAACTTGTGAGATAAATCTTAATAGTTTTGGAGATACTCTTTCACCAGGAGATTATAGTTCTGAAGATGACTTCTCATTCACTCTTACTTATGATAATAACACAAGAACAATACAATCAATCTTCGCAATAACAAGTGGAACTGCATCAACTATTGTTTTGAATGTAACTCAATATGATAACATAGGAGATACTCCGGTTTGTTCAGATTCAATCACAAGTTCTTCTGGAACTTTAAGTTGTGTTGTTCCAACAAGTCTTGGAAACTCAACAGTAATTGCAACAATTACAAGAGATGGAGATATTGTTAGAAAAGGATATATAAGTCTTGCACAAAATCCAGGAGATTTGTATGGATTAAATTTAGTCTTCCTTAGTTTAATTTTAATTCTAACTTTAATTGGTGTTGGAGTTACAGACAATCCAATGATAACTGGATTCTTCTTTTTACTTGGAGCAATTTTATCAATAGCATTAAACTTAGTAATTCCTGGAACTGGAACATTTATAGGTGCTGGTGCAACAATGTTGTGGTTAGTAATCGCAATTATAATAATATTAGTAAAAGGAGCAAAAAGAACATAATGGGATTAATAAAAACAATAATATCTCTTGGAATGATTTTATTATTTTCAATAGCAATCTTAACTTATGTTGGAGATTTTGGAACTGATAATGATGCAAGAATAAAACTTTCACAGGATTCTAATTTAACCAACATAAACAATAGATTAATTACAGAGGGAGGAGATTATAGAGATACAACAGCATCTGTTCAAGCAAGTTTTTCTGAATCAACAATAGAGGCAGGTGATGAAACATCCAGAACAGGAGGAGTTTTCAAACAACTTTCCACTGTCTATGATAGTTTTAAAATAATATTAAATGGAGGACAAAAAACCATATTTGGAAATGATAGTTCGTTTGGTTTAGTGTTTACACTGTTATCAAGTTTCATGCTGATTATAATAATCCTTTATAGTTGGAAAGCATGGGCTGGTAAAAACCCAGATTAAAAATGACAATATATGATGCACCAAATCTCACAGGAGGAATAGACCAAACACTGGTAAGTTTAGTTGGAGAAGTTCCAGTTTTTATTCCAATGTTTTTATTCTTTATATTTTCCATGATATTGATTGGAGGAATTATCAATCAAAAAAGAAGAATGGGAATTGCAGATGTTCCAATGTGGAGTGTGATGGCATCTCTTGGAACTTTGATGGCAACACTTCCACTAACTTTGATTGAAGGATTAATTCAAGTTGAGATACTTTCTGTCGTCGTGGTAATCACTATTTTTAGTGGAATCTGGTTGTTTTTAGATAGGAATAGAAATGAAGTTTAAGTTTGTTTACATTGTTTACAACCTTTTTTAAGGATTTAATTCTTCTGAATTTAGAATTTTTAATTTAATGAAAGGGGGTAATATAAAGAATATGCAAAAAATCGTTCCAAAGAACAAGACAGGAGGGGTTGTAACATCAACAGTAATGGGTGTTGGAGGTTTGATAATCGGAGTTATTGTTATTCTGGTTATTGTAACAACACTAAACAATGCTAATCTTTTAACTGGTGCAACAGAAGGAAATGCATCTGCTAATATGGTAAGCAACTTCACTGATGGTATAGACAATGTTTCTGAGAAAATCCCTACTATTCTATTGATTGTAGCAGTAGTATTCTTATTCGGAGCATTAGTTCTTCTTATGAGAAATGCAAGGTCAATGGGAGTTGGTGGTGGAGGTTCTTTGTAGTTCTTTAAAAAGACTATGAAAGTGATACCAAAGAACAAGACAGGAGGGGTTGTAACATCAACAGTGATGGGTGTTGGAGGTTTGATAATCGGAGTTATTGTTATTCTGGTTATTGTTTCAACACTAAACAATGCAGACTTACTAACTGATAGTGCAGTTGCAGATGCATCAGCACAAGGAATGTCTGATAATTTCACTGTGGGTATAGACAACATTTCTGAGAAAATCCCTACTATTCTATTGATTGTAGCAGTAGTATTCTTATTCGGAGCATTAGTTCTTCTGATGAGAAATGCACAACAGATGGGAGTTGGTGGTGGAAGTTCTTTATAATTTCAAATGAAGGCAATACCAAAGAACAAGACAGGAGGAGTCGTAACATCCACAGTGATGGGTGTTGGAGTATTAATCATTGGAGTTATATTAGTATTAGTTATAGTAACAACTTTATTGGATGCTGATTTGTTTAGTAGTGATGATAGGACAACTACATACATTAATGAACAAACAAAAGCAATCAATGAAACAGGAATAACCTTTGGTAATAGCACTCTTCCAGGAGCAACTTGTGTTGTAGATGTTGCAAGAAATGGAACAGATGAAATCGTGGCATCTGGAAATTATACTGTAAGTGGATGCACTTTAACTTATAGTGCAAGTGATGGAGTTTACAACAACACTGTTTGGAAAATCAATTCAACCACAACTTATTATGGTGAATCAGAAATAGCATCAAGAGGAACAAGCACGAACTTCACTGCTGGTGTTGATAACATTTCTGAGAAAATCCCTACTATTCTATTGATTGTAGCAGTAGTATTCTTATTCGGAGCATTAGTTCTTCTGATGAGAAATGCACAACAGATGGGAGTTGGTGGTGGAGGTTCACTGTAAAAGTATTTAATTTATTTTTTTTATTTTTTTTGATTACACTAAAACAATCCTTGAAAGGAGAAATAAAGAAAAGAATGAAATGGAGATATAAAACCAGAACAATCAATGGAAAAGGAAGATAAAATTCCACTATAAGTTTTTGTCATGTTAGGGAAACATCAACAGCAATCTTAATAAAAAAGATAAGGAGTTGGTGTTTCCCACAATGGGAAAAGATTTAAATAAAAGTAATAGTTGTAAGGAGGAATAGAAAATGGTAAAAACAAAGAGCAAGTATGCTTTATTTTGGAAGGGTAAAAAAATACCTAAGATGACTTTTGATTCCAAAACACAAGCAACAACTGCTTGGAGATTAGAAACTCAGCAAATGGAATTGGCTGAATATAGTCCCTTGCAGTTGAAAAGAATGTTGAAAGTCAAAAAAATAACAAATAGAACTCCCTAATTTTATGTGTAAAAAGTTCGCACAAGTAGTATTATACGAACCCTATTTAAATACACTACATCACTCAAAAGTAATTATAAACATTTATAAAAGATAGTTAACTTGGTTTTTGATAGGTGATAAAAAATGAGTGATGTGATGAGAGAGAGATTGAAAGAGAGTCTTGGTAGTTCTGCAAAAATTTTCTGTCATAATGGTTTTAAGTTTGAGGGAAAAGTTACAAATATAGACGACAAATATGTTGAACTTCTTGAACCCAGAGGTTATAAAATTCTTTTACTATCTGAAATTTCTGATGTTGAAATTAAAAATGAGGTGAAAGATGAGACCCAAATTTGATACTGATTTTGAATATGATACTTGGTTTGAAAGAGAGCAACAAAGAGAATTATTAGAGGGTTATTTTGGAGAATCAATTAAATTTGAGGAAAAGAAAAAAGATGTGGGAAATAAATGATGTTGTAATGGAATCAATAGAAGAAAGATACCCCCTCCTTGCAACACTTATAAAAGCAGAAAATGGCGATAGAACTTCAAGGCATATTTCTAAACAAAAAAGATTTGAAGTATTGAAAAGACAAGGTTGGTGCTGTAATATTTGTGGATGTAAATTAAAATATTCCAAAGGAAATGAATGGGTTGCAGAAATTGGCGAGATAGACCATATTCATCCATACTCCAAAAAAGAATTTTATCCTCGTGGAGAGGAATTTATTAACGAATTAGAGAACCTCCAAGCACTATGTCCATCTTGTAATAAAAAAAAATCAGACAAAGAGGTGCAGTAGATGATTGAGGTGCAATACCCTGAAATTGAAACGATTGTTGAGGGATTAACACAAGAAGTTTTAACTCTTTTGGCAATCAAAAAAAGAGGAGAAGCAACAGAACTATTAGTTGAAAGGATTGAAAGCAAACATCATATTTATACCACTCGTGATGATAATAAAACAGAGATGTGGATTTATAACAATGGAGTTTATGTTCCTCATGGCAAGAGTTTTGTTAAGGAATATTGCAGAAGAATTTTAGGACAAGCTTTCAACACTCACATTTGCAATGAAGTAATTAACAAAATTGAAGCAGATACTTATATTGATAGTGATGAGTTTTTTAAGATAGGTTATAGAGATGAAATTCCAGTTGAAAATGGAATTTTGAATATAAAGACAAGGGATTTAAACTCTTTCAATCCTAATAAAATCTTCTTCAATAAACTCCCTGTTAGATATGACCCAGATGCAGATTGTCCAAACATAGACAAACACCTCAGAGATGTTTTAAAATCTGAGGATGATGTCCATGTTATTTATGAAATAATTGGATTCTGCTTATATAAGGATTATTTCCTGGAGAAGATGTTTATGTTTGTTGGTGATGGAAGAAATGGAAAAGGAAAAACGATTGATTTAATTAGAAGATTTTTAGGAATTGAAAATTGTGCTAGTGTTCCATTGAGTTCTCTGAATGATGATAGCTTTTGTGTTTCTGAATTATTTGGGAAGATGGTTAATCTTGCAGGAGATTTGTCCAACACTTCTCTTAAACAAACTGGTATGTTGAAACAAACTACTGGGAGAGACCTTATTGGTGCAAAAAGAAAATTCTTAACAGATTTGAAATTTATTAATTATGCAAAACATATTTTTGCTTGTAACCAACTGCCAAAGGTTTATGATATGTCTGAGGGTTTTTGGGATAGATGGGTTTTATTTGAGTTTCCTTATAAGTTTATTCCACACTCAGAATACAAAAATTTAGAAGAAAAAGAGAGGAGTAACAAGAAAGTTCTTGACCCTCAACATATTGATAGAATATCAACACAACAGGAATTGAATGGGTTATTGAATAGAGCATTAGATGGTTTAGATAGAATCTTAATTAACAAAGAATTTTCTTATTCCAAAGGAAGTTCTGAAGTTAAGAAATTTTGGATAAGAAAGAGTGATAGTTTTATTGCATTTTGTTTAGATAATCTGGAAGAATCAATAGAGGGAGTAATTTCTAAATCTGATTTAAGAAAAGCTTATCATAGATATTGCACACTACACAAGTTGCGAGGAGCAAGTGATGTGGCAATAAATGTCTCTCTCCAGGAGATGTTTGGAGTTAGTGAAAATAGGGTAACTATTGATAAAATAACAACTTCTCAATGGAATGGAATTAAATTTAAGGAGGGTTCAAGATTCAATTTTACACAGGGAAAATTGTAGCTTGTTAGGGTTGTCCCCCATTTTAACCCTTAGGCAAAAGTTGAAATTTCCCATAGAGGGTAAATACCCCCTCAACCCTAACAACAAATATTTTAACCACTACAAAAGAATGAAACCAAAAAAGAAAAAACAACAGAGATGCAAAGGAATGACTAAATTTGGAGTAAGATGTCGTTCAAGTGCAACCATAGATGGATATTGTATGCACCACTGGTTTGTAGCAAGGAAGAAGTATGGTCTAAAACACTCTCAGAAGTCCAGAAACACCTCCAGAATCAAAGAAAATGATAAAACACATAAGAAGATACCTAAATAAACATATCACCTTGTTTGAGCTTGTAAGAGCTGAAATAGGAACAGTAGTCTTAGCATTAATGTTAACTGCTGATTTATATTGGTAAAAATGACACTCAACAACTTACAAAATACGACTGCAGGGTTCTTACATCTCGAAGTATTTCTTGCACAGAAACACCTCTTTTCCCCGAAGTATTTGCAGGGCCTGAGAAGTAGTTGTCGTGTAGCTTCTTTGCTAACCAAGTTGTGTCCGAGTAGCAGTTGTTGGGACTTTACAAACCAGAGGAGGGATAGTCCAACTTTTTCTTCTCCTCTGGTTTTACTACTGAAAGATAATAAAACAAAAACGAAAGGTTTATAAACTTAATAATATTATGAATATTATAAAATGGCGACATTAATACAAATACAAGACGACACATGGGAAGATTTGAATAAGAAAAAAAAGAAATCAGAATCTTTTGATGATGTTATTCAAAGACTAATTAAATCAGAGGAAAAAGAAAATGGAAAAAGAATTTAATTTAAAAAAACATAATGGGATGATGCGAGGAAGGAACACCGAGCATAGTTCAGTTGGGTGCAATTCCCAACCATCTCAAGAAAAAGAATTTAATTTAAGTGAGAAAGCATTTGGGAAAGGAGATTGGATAGCAGAACCAGAAGGTTATATACCAACTGAAGATGTCAAAGAATTTATTAAGAAGTTGAAATCTAAAGGGAATTATTGTCCTTGTAAAGAATGTAAATCCTGGAGAGAAGAAATAGATAAACTTGCAGGAGAAAAATTAAAATGAAAGAAACTGAACTAACACCAAAACAAGCATTCAATCTTGGAGTTGAAAAAACCAGAGCATTAAAAAGATATGCAAATGAACTCACTCAGGATTTAAACAACTGCAATTCCTCTTATCTTTGGTATTTTTTAGGAATTGAAGAGGTGAGATGTTGAGAGGAGAACAAAAATAAAATGGAAAAACAAGGATGGAAAATAACAGCATGGGTCTTTATTGGTTTATTCATAGCTGAAGGACTTTTTATTGGATACCTTTACAAAGCAGGATTTGAGGCAATGGAAAATGAAAATATCTGTTACTTTGATATTTGTGAAGATAATGCAGATGCTTACTATGATGATTATAACAAACTTTGTTATTGTTACGATTACAATTTAATGGGAGAGTTAGAAGTAGTTGAAACAGAAATAATGTAATCATATTCAAGGCGAGGCCAGGCCAGGCGTGGCTTGGCGGGGCTTGGCACGGCTCGGCGAGGCATGGCGAGGCGAGGCTTGGCAGGGCAAGGCAAGGAGTTTGGCAGAACTATAAACTGCCAAAGAATGATTAATTAAATCATAGGAGGTTAAACAAAAATGGCAACAATAAAAGAAGCAGCACAAAAATATGAACCGAAACGGATGAAGAACATTGCAGATTTAGATTCTGTATCAACTGAACTGAACTTTGTAGAAGATGAAGTGAGAAAAGACCAGAACGGAGAAGAATACCAAGTCTCTTATTTCATTTTCAATAATGAAGAATATAGAGTTCCAGCATCTGTATTGGAACAATTAAAAGGAATTTTAGAAAGTAAACCAGGCATGAAAACTTTTAAAGTTACAAAGACTGGCGAAGGTAAAGGAACAAAATACCAAGTAATTCCTTTGGATTAATCATAGTTGAATTATTTATTCGACACCTCAGCACCAGGAAAAAGACTTCGTATAAGGCTCTGTCCTTTACACCATCTTTTCCTTTTTCCTGGTGCATCATATTCAAAATGACACCAATAACAAGAGAAGAACTTGAAAGAGAAAAACTTGGATATACTCTAAGTTATTCACAAATTAATTGTGATTCTGCAATGCAATGTTTAAGAGCAGGAGCATTTCTAAGATGTAGTGATTATGAATTATCTCAAAGATGTCCATTTAATGTTAGTTATAAAGAACAAGCAAGAGATGGTGGAAAATGACTGAATTAAAAATATTTAAAGAAGATGAGAAATTAGGTGAAGTATATGAAGTGCTTTATGATAAGATTATTCATATATGTAACCAATATCAATTAACTTATTTTGAGTTATTTGGAATTTTGGAATGTATTAAAGTTGATTTATATAAATCTAATATGGAGGAGAAAGATGAAAATTAAAGATATAAAGAAAATGCGAGAATATGCAGATAATATTTTTGCACCAGAAATTGATTATGATGAAGAACATGACATTTTAAGTATAACTTGGTTTCCAGCTTTTGATTATGATGTGAGTTATGAAACCTCAGATGGTTTTGTTTTTGATATTTCTAAAAAACCAGAACAAGAAGTTAAAGGTATTGAGATATTTGATTTTATGAAGAAGTTAAAGGAGGAAAAAAATGACAAAATTTAGATATAACCTACTAAATAAGATGATTATGTATAATAAAGTTCGTTTAACGGATATTATGTTCAATTCGGCTACGCCGAACTTTGAAAGGAGGCTTAAAAATGGATGCTACTGATATAGTGAGAGAAAGCAAAACATATAGAGAGATACTTGAGCATAGAAGAAAATGCTCAAAGTGGGGAAAAGAGTTTTGCTTAGAGTGTATTGGTGGAGGTTTGACTAAGTTTATAGATAGCTTACTTAAAGAACGCCTCCTTTCAATTTCAGACAAAGTCTGAAAGAACATAATATACGCTAACAGATAAAAACAATATTCTTTGTTTTTATCCAAATTTTTGGCTACGCCAAAAACTTCTGTTAGCTACATATTATCTGCAATTTCAAAAACCCCCTCGTTAGCAGGGAGCAACTAAATAAGCAAGGAGCAACATGGTAGAAAATATATTTATACAGATGAAAGGAGGTGCAAAGAGATGATGGGAAAAATTCCAATGGAAACTGAGAGAGGAAAGAAAAGACTTTCTGATTTAAAGAAAAGTAGAAAACATGAGTGTGCTAATTGTAGAAATCAAACCTTCCTGCTTGTTCCATGTTCTGATTTTCCATTCTTCTACGCACTTTGTAGTAAGTGTGGAGGTATACACATAAGATGAAAATAGAATTTGTGAACCCAAAAGATTTAGTTTTTAGGGAGAATGTTAGATGGAGAGCAGATAGTAATTTAAGTGAATTGATGGAAAGTATAAAACAAAATGGAATCCAATCTCCTGTTAAAGTAAGAGAAGAGGATAACACAATTGTTTATGGACATAGAAGAGTTGCTTCAGCAATTAAATTACAGTTAGAAAAAATACCTGTTATTTTTGAGAAAGGGATTGATGATAAAAAAGCTAACTTGTTAAATTTATTGGAAAATATGCAAAGGAAAGATGTAACTTCTATGGAGATAGGAAGACAATGTGACACAATGCTTAAAAATAGAGAATTTAAACTTTCTATTTCAGAATTGGCTACTACTTTAGGAGTAAGTGAAGGTAGAATTAAAATTTGTTTGGAAGCATTTAAAAGACTTCCAGAAAAATATAGAGATAAAGTAGTTCACTTAGATAGTTCAATGAAAAGAAAGTTTGGAGATTTACCAGAGAATGTTGTTTTTGCAATTTTACAATTAAGTAGAACTTGTAGCAGAAAAATAAGTTCAAAAGAATTTGATTTTCTTTTCAAAAAAACTGGAGAAGAAAAATTAACCGTTAGTCATATAAATCTTATTGGGCTTTTAGTAAATTCAGGAATGCCTTTACAAAGAGCAATAAAAGAACTTGATTTATATGATATTGCAAGATTAAATTTTATTCTTTTAAGAACAGAATTAGCATCAGTTCAAAAGAAAGAACAAGTTTATGGTAAGAGGGAGTTATTTAACACAATAATAAAGAAAAGCTATCCAAATTTAGTTTATTAATTTATTTTACCCCAATGTTTGTGGGGTTTTATATTCACAAAAAAATGGAAAAAAAATACAAAATAATATATGCAGATCCCCCATGGAAATACAATGATGAAGGGTGTCAGGGAACAGCAACGAATTATTATAATACGATGAGTAATGATGATTTATGTAATCTTCCAATAAAAGAATTAGCAGATGAGGATTGTGTTTTGTTTATTTGGGGAACTTATCCAAAATTACCAGAAGTTTTAGAAGTTATTAAAGCATGGGGATTTGAATATAAATCAATTGCTTTTCAATGGATAAAAAAGAATAAACAGGATGGAAAATGGTTTTATGGTTTAGGAAGATGGACAAGAGGAAACACAGAACCTTGTTTTATTGCAACAAAAGGCAATCCAAAAAGAATAAGTGAATCTGTTTTTCAAATTGTTGAATCTCCATTAAGAGAACATAGTAGAAAACCTGATGTAGTTAGAAATAAAATAATCGAACTTGTTGGAGATTTACCACGAATAGAATTATTTGCAAGGCATAGATTTGAAGGTTGGGATGTTTTAGGGAATGAAGCACCAACAGAAGAACAGAAAATTTTATTTAAACAAAACGAGGGGGTAAAAGATGACGGGGGTTTTTGAAACTAAATCCTTACAGGATTTTCCTACGGAGAACATAATATGCGTTAAGAGGGTTTCTGCAGAAACCCCAAATTTGCTTACACAAACTTCTCTTAACAACAATATTAAATCCAAAGGAGGTGAAAAATGAATCTTGAAGAAATTGACCATATCAAAGTAACATTACCTATTCCAGAAAACGCAATTTGTGAAAGAAATGATTGTGTTTTTTATGGATGTTTTGTAAGATGTTATATTTCAAGGGATAATCCTAATTGTGATAATTTTGTTGATAAAGACGCAACTATAAGGTATAGGGATGACTATTTTGGGAGGTTTGGTGATTTATGAAAGTCGCAATCTATTGTAGAGTTAGCACAGAAGAACAAGAATTAGAACAACAAATTGATTCATGTAAAAAGTTTTGTGAGTTTAAGGAATTTGAATATGAGGTGTTTTCTGATATTGGTTCTGGAAAGAATTTTAAAAGAGAGAACTTTTTAAAGATGTTAGAAAGAATCAGAAAAAGAGATTTTGAGGGGGTTGTTGTTTTTAGATTTGATAGGTTAGGAAGAAATGCAAGAGAGGTCGTAACCTTATTTGAAGAGTTTGAAAACAAAGGAATCCAAGTTTTTAGTTTGAATGAAAACATTGATACAACAAGTCCAATCGGAAAAGCAGTCAGAGATATTATCATCAGATTATCTCAATTAGAAAGAGAGAATATTTCTGAGGCAACAAAACAAAGACTTCAAGCACTTAAAAATCTTGGAAAGAAACTTGGAAGACCAACAGGGAGCAAGGATAAGAATAAAAGAAAAAAGGAAGGATACAAGGAGAGATGGAAAAGGGGGGGTAAAAAACTCCCTAAAATTTACACTTAAATTTAGAAAATAAATAAATGGGATTTATTTACTAATGAAAGTTCCATTGAAAATGAAAAATAAATTATTAGAACTCATAGAAGAATTTGAAACCTTGTTTAATGTGAGAATATCGTCGGACATGTGTATCTTATCTCCTATTGAAAAATCTTTTTTCAAAGAGAGATTAGAGAAAATAAAAAGAGAAGTTCAACATACTAAACTTTAAAAACCCTTTTAACTACTACTACTACATTATGGTAAACCAAAAAGAGATGGAAGTCAAATGTGATAAATGTGGTTATCAGTGGACTACGAAATCTAATTTGGAGTTTGTTGTCTGTCCAAACTGTTTAAGAAAATTAAATAAGAAAAAGTTTTTAGAATCAAGGGAGGAAGAGGATGGCAGATGTTGATGTCTTTGGATTAGCAAAACTTCCAGTTCCAGATTTTGGTGTTGGGACTGGAAACATTACAATCATAGTTGCAATCTTTTTCTTTGCAATCACAATCGGAATTGTCATCTTTCTAATTTGGGACTGGAGAACCTTTAATCGTCGGATAGTTGTGTTTGAAAATATTTCTGGACAAGGATTTCAACCAGTTCTAAAAGACAGAGCAAGACTAATTAAACTTGGTGATGGGGGAGAAGAAATACTTTATTTGAAAAAGAAGAAAGTTTACAGAACTGCTTATGGAAAGAAGATGGGAAAGAACACCTATTGGTTTGCAATAGGTCAAGATGGTTATTGGTATAATGTTGTCTTGGGAGATATAGATGCAAAGATGGGAATGCTGGACATTGAACCTATTGATAGAGATATGAGATACATGCATGTTGCAATCAGAAAGAACATCTCAGATAGATACAGGAAACAAAGTGTTATGGAAAAATATGGAGTTGTTCTTGTCAGTGGTTTTGTTTTGATTGTAATGTTAATCGGACTCTGGTTTTATCTTGATAAACTTTCAGAGATGACTGGTGCTATCGTCGGTGCAGTTGAAACTGCAAAGGAACTTCAAGAGAGTTCAAGACAACTTGTTTCAGCAATAAACAATTTATATCAGACATCTGGTATCCAGGAGATTCCAACATGATAACATTCACAGACCTTTTTATCGTCGGAGGAGTATCTATTATCCTCTTAGCAATCTTCATGGTTCTCTTTTATATTATAGATAAAATTAAATTAGGGAGGTTAAAAAAGAAATATGATGAAAAAGAAGACAAAAGCAGACAAGGAGAAAAACTTGGAAGAGGAGGAAGGAACTCTGGATACTCAGACAGAAGAAGGGAAGAAACAACTCCAGACACTGGTGAATACTCTTTCCCATCCAGGAGAATTTCACTACCAACTTCTGATGACATTGAGAGAAATCTGTTATCACTTAAACCAGATAACAAAAGTGGAAGAAAGAAGAAACGAACTCTTAGAAGAAGAGGAATTTGATGAAGATGAATAAGGAGAACTGGATAGACATAATCATAATTGGAGTTATGATTTGTTCAGTTGTCGTCGGTATTCAGTATTATTTTAATATGAATAATTCTTCATGTATATCTGAACCACTGGTCTTTGCATCACAACAATATGAAGAGAAGTTTGGTTATCCTTTCATTGGTTCTGGTGTTTTTATTGTTCCAAACCAAACCTCTCCTATTATAATACGATTTAATTCTAAGAACACCACTATTGAACAGATTGCTGGACAACAACCTATGTTAAATATCCCAAATGTTACTGGTTATGGGTGGTAAAAACCCTAAAAATTAGTTAGGGTTTGGTTAATATAGGGATTATGGGGGGCTTTTTAGCACCTCCCATCCTATTTACTGGATAACCTTTCTTTTCAATCTCTACCAACCTATCTGAAACACAGGATTGATTTATTCCTTCTAATTCTGCTATCTTGGTTTGTGTCATTCCTTCTTGATTGTATTTATAAGTTCTAACCAAATGTTCTGGAAGTGGGAGTCGTAAATGTTCTGGAACAACCTTTCCTTTGGGTAGTTCTTTGATTTTTATCTCTTTTATCTTCGCTGTGTAGTCTTCTGTTGACTCTTTAAGGTAGTCTGCCTTCTTTTTCTCGTATGCATCAATCAAATACTGACTTGGCATTGCAAAACCAAACCTTTTAATCTGTTTTTTCTTTCCTTTGAATCTCATTTTCGGAAATTTGGTATATATCTTTCCAGTTTTCTGATTTACTTGATGAAAAAAGGGTCTGCAATAGTTAATCCCAGTCTTTGAGTCTATCCCATTACTCTCAAAGGTGTAGTGCATCAACATTCTTGCTTGTTTGTTCAACATTGAGAAGTATGGAAGGTTAAAAAAGATTGCAATGTTCATACTTCTGAATGATTGAAGAACATAAGAGAACATTTTGGATATTCTATTCTGAAAATCCAGACTTCCTAAGTTCGCACCTGCCTCTTCAAAGATTATCACCTCTCCTCGTCGGAGTTTTCCAGATGAAATCTTTTCCATTGCAGATAAAACTCCAAAACAAATGTTTTCCGTCGGAAAAGGTTTGTTAAAATAAAATTTATACCACAATTCTGCCTTTCTTAAATCTCTGTAAGACTTTCCACTTCCAGTTGAACCTAATTCGCATCCAAGAACATTTTTGTTTTGAGTTATCAGTCTTGACCTTAACCATCTACAAAAAAAATCTCCTTCTTTCAGTTCTTCTGCCTTTAATAGAGTTGCCATTACATTTCTAAACCAATGTCAGCATAGAAGTCAAGTCTTTGTGTTAATTTGGTAAGTTCTTTCACTATCTCTCTCGCTATTCTCACTTGTTCCTCTATATAATCCTGGTAATAGGGAAGTTTAATATTTAAACATCCTTCACGAAAACAAATTCCATTTCTAATCCTTTCATCTCTCACAACTTTAGAACAACAATCCCAATCTCTCTTTTCATCATTGAGTAATTTCTTATAAACTCTCTGCAAATCCTCTTTCAACTTATCAATTTTCTTTTTAGCATCTTCATCAATATCACAAACCATAATCATCTCCAATGTTTCAACACACTCTATAAAAACTTTCCTTGTGTCTTCAATATAATTCTTAATTATATTTCCAAACCTATCTGCCCTTGTATTCCAGTAACCACTTCTCATTTCTTTGCATCCTGCCTCTAAACATTTAGTCATTCCTTTCATAACCAAACCTTGATGCGAGAATGCTTGTTCTTGTTCTGTTGAATAGTTTTCTGGGTCTATAATTTCAAAGTCATCATCTGTTGTTTCTTGTTTTTGTTTCATCTTCCTCTAAAAAAATTAAAACCAGACTCTTGTTTAGGTTGATTGTTAACTCCTGGATTCATAATTTCTGAAACATGAGTGTGTTGTCTTAATGTTCTTCTTTCTTCTCCTCTGAATGCCCTATTGTATGCAGAATGAACAGAGTCTTGGATTTCTCTCAACAATAAATCAAATAATTTTAGTTTGTCTTTGATAATCTGTTCTTTTATCTTTGCCATCTCTTTGCTTGGGTCTATCTCTTTGATAAGTTTGTTCCATATTTTAATTTTATTGTCATCTGTAACTTCATAACCTTTTATCTTCAAAGAATAGATTTCATCTTCTTGTTTTCTTTCTAATCTTTCAACCAATGCCTCGTAACAATCCTTTAAACTTGGATACAAAAAATATTTTCCATAATTCATAAACAATGCATCTGCTAATGAGATTGCAAAGTCTTCCATCTTAATTCTGATTGTTTCCTCGTCGTAATTTGAAAGAAGAGTGTTCTTTGTAAGATACCATTGAATAGAATTTAAAACCAGATTGATTCCAGCATCACTTAGAACTGCATTCTCATTATTTTTTGGTTCAACCCAAACAAGTTCATTGTCTTTGTTTCTTACTTGAACATGTCCTCTTAATAAGTGGTCTATCTTTTCTAACTCTTCCCTTAAATCCAACTGTTCTTTAATCAAACCTCTATTTTGTTCTTCCATCATTCTTGCTTGTTGAATCTGTTGTAACTCTTGTGCTTGGAGATTAGAATTAAAACCCATGTCTTCCATTGCTTGGTAATCTTGTTCTTCCATAATAAAATAGTAGTTTTTTGGTTTTATAAATTTTTATATATAACCAAAAATTATTTAAACTTTGATTTTGTATTAAAACAATAAAACAAGTATACATTGTAAACAAAAATGAGGATTATTAATTAAAATGAAAGATAAAACAAAGATTATTATTGGTGTTTTAATCTTAGCAAGTATCTTAATGTTTTCTATTTTAAAAGATGTTAGAGAAGAACCTAAAATAATCAAGTTAGCAGATGTAGAAATCCCAGCTGATACACTAACAGAATTAACAAAACCTCTTGGTGAGGGAGAGTTTATTTTATGCAATATGAATACAGATAAATGTGTTCTATCACAGAAGGTTAACTTAAATGCCAATAGTCAAAAATAAACCTGCTAAAAAATATTTTGGAACTCCTCCAGATACTCCTTTTGTTCTTCCAGGAGATTATGTAACTAAAGGAGGAACAATATCTGTTGGAGGAGGAAGTTCTTATCATGAACCTCAACCAACAAAACCAACAACTACAACCTCACCAGCAGTTCAAGAAACACAAGAACAATCAGCACTTGCAGAAGAGATTAGAGCAAGAGCAGAACAAGAGGGGGTTTCACCAGAAGTTATGGCAGTAAGAATGAGAGCAGGAGCATCTCAACAAGCCAGAGATATTGCAGAAGAAAGAGGAGTTGACATCTCAACACCAGCAAGACAAAAAGGATTTATTCGGACATTGAGGAAAGAGCAAGAGATAAGAGGAAAGGAGAAAGAAACAAAAATTAAGACTATTCAAAAAAAAGAGGAGAAACAACCAAGAACTTATACTATCAAAGATGTTTCTTTTAAAGAAAGTTTTTTTCCAACAGTAGGAACAAGAGCAGAAAGAGGTTTAACACTAACCAAAACTGGTGAGGGTGTTGAAGGAGGAAAGATTTTACTTCAAACATATCAAGAAATTAAACTTGGACAAGCCAGTGATTATGTTTCTGATAAAATATGGAAGGTTGTTCCAAAAAAAGTAAAAGAATTTAATGTTCCTTTTACTGATAAGAAAGTAGAGGATATAAGGAATGTTAGAGTAAGAACAACAGATATTGAAAAGTTTGCATTATTTGCACCTTTTATGGTTACAACACCAGGAGTCTTAAAAACATCAATACAATCTGGACAAATTAAACCAGTTGTTGAAACAAAGTTTGTTGCAGATGTTGTTAAGAAAGGACAAGTGAGTGATATAAAATTACTTTCTCAGAGTGAGGTTGGAGGTATAAAGACATTTCAAGCATCAAGACAGACAGTTAAAACAGAAAAATCTGTTAGTATTGGAGAAGGAAAATCATTAACCCAAAGAAGTTTGGGAGGAGGAAAAAGAGAATTTACAGCAGAAGGATTTGTTGGAGGAAGTCAAGAACTTGGAGTCGCAAGACAAGTTAAGGGAATTAGAAAAGGAGTTTCTGGTGAAGTTGAGATTGGGACAGGAGTTAGGGGTGGAAGTCTATCAACAGAGATTGGAGGAGTTATACAAAGGAGAGGGATAAGGGCTGGAGTTCCAGAGTTAACAGGAGTTAAATCAAGGACAATATCCTTCAAAGGAAAAACTGCAAGAGTTGATTTACAAAAAGAAGAGGTTATTGGAGTTATAAGAAAAGTTGGAGTTACTAAACAAGGACAAACTATCTCAAGGTTTGCTGGAACAACTGATGATGTTGGAAGAGTATTAACCAAAGGAGGATTCAAGTCAAGAATCCCAACAAGTGATATAAATGTTAGGGGATTAATTAGGAGTAAAACTATTCCAAAAGAAGGTATTGGAAAGTTTATTCAAACAGGTTCACCAAAGACTCCTCTTTCAAAAACATTTAAACAAAGTTTAACAAAGAATGTTCAGAGTTCTGTTACTGGTTCTATTGCAAAAACAACAAGAACTGCAAAAGAAACTCTTATAAAAGATGTTGGTTCAATTAAAACTTCCAGAGGTTTTGTCAGAGCAAGTGGTTTGAAAACTACAACAAAAGAATCCTATATTCCACAAGGAAGAATCCAAATGGATTTATCTGGTTCAAGGATAGGTGGTTTAGAAACTGGAAGAATACCAACTCTTGGTGTAAGTAAATCAAGATTAGATTTAATTGTCAGAGGAAATATCAGAACAGGAACAAAGGGAAAAACAAAACTAAAAGGGAGAGGAGTAGAAAGAGAAAGAGAAGATTTAATTATAAGGGAAGGATTAAAAACAAAATTTAAACAACCACAAAAAACCAACGAGAGATATAGAATTTCACAAAAACAAAAACAAAAACAACAGAGAGTTCCAACTTCAATTACTACAAGAACTCCTACTACAAGAACTCCAATAGGAGGGTTTCCCAAACTCTTCTTTGGAAAATCAAAAGAGATAAAATCATCTAAAGGAACATTCGGAGTTTCTATAAGAAGATATGGAAAGTTCAAAACTATTGGAACTGGATTAAGTTTAGGGAAAGCAATTAGTCTTGGGACTGGAAGAGTTGGTGGAACTCTTGGTGCAACCTTTAAGATATTTCCAACAAAACAAGGAAAGGTTACTGGTGGAATAAGAATACCCAAAGGATTCTATACAAAGACTTCAAAGAAAGGTTTATTATTTATTGAACAACCCAAGTATAGATTATCAACTACTGGGGAAATTGGTGAGATACAGATTGCAAAAAGGAGGAGAAAGAGGTGATGAATCAGATTCAAAAGTGTAAACCAAAAAAGAGGAAGAAGAAAAAACTACTTGGGGGTATTTTTTTTTTAGTAGTTTTAATCGGAATTATTATTGGAGTAATCTTCGCAACAAATTCTAATCCTCTTCAATATGTTTTTCCTATAAACCCTTCATCAACTTCTTCTCTTTCTCAACTTCAAAACCCACCAACCTTTTCCATTCAAACAACAGA
>Ga0272443_10001579_pt1 | contig 32373 bp, 34 predicted proteins | sample SSMAcet12_FD_193581 | JGI IMG/M metagenome (GOLD analysis project Ga0272443, IMG submission 193581) | Marine sediment archaeal communities from Little Sippewissett salt marsh, Falmouth, MA, United States - SSM-Acet-12 | ecosystem: Environmental > Aquatic > Marine > Wetlands > Sediment ... | reverse complement strand
ACGATGGTCACTACAACAGCACCCGCAGAAACCCCCCGACCATGAACATATCGGGTTCGCCCGTCCTTACGCCGACCTCACCACGCAGACCCGTTGACAACCCCCAATGACGCCACTCAGCGCCCACGCTGTAACAGGGGAAAGTCTTGTCGCCCCCTTGGCCGATACTCTGCCAGAACCCACCGCCGGGGATCAAATAAATGTCGTAGTCAAGGTACACCGGACGTTCCAAAAGCATCTTGAGGTAGTTAAATTCTATGTCGTCGCGTTCGGTGTACATATACGAGACGATCCCGGTGACGCCGAGCACTTCCTGCTTGCCGACATCGACGCAGTACGCCATCGTCGTCTGGACGCCCTCGATCATGAGCATACCGGCGGAGAACCCTGCGGGCACTTGGCCGATAGTAAGTTCGGGTTCCTGCGCTTGGACATTAAAGGCAAACGCCGTTGCCGTTAATAGAACGGCGAGGATTAAGATTCTTTTCATCACTGATCCTTTCTAATTTGCAAACACGTTCGGCCCCGTCGCTAGTATCAGCGCAAGGGCGAGGGTGAGCAGGTGTTTCATTTTCCCCTCTTCACCACCACGCGGTGAGCGAGGACGGCGGTACCAAGACCCTCGGCGGTACGCAGGGACAGTTCCCATAAGCCACCGATACCCTGAACGTCGATTTCATTGCCAGTAACCAGCGATAAGCCGATAGCGCAAGCGAACGACAGAATCGTTGCAACCCACAATGGATTGATCTTAACGGCCTCAAATTGCTTGAGCCATTGCGTTGACGGGGCGATAAATGTCAGGCCCAAAATCGGCATAAGTGTTTCAATTGTAGGCATTTAGCCTCCTTTCGTTACTGCAATATAAAACATTCTACTTGCGTGTCAAGGTGCAAATGCGTATATTACTAAGTTTTGCCCGAATTTTTACAGTCTGGCGGCAAGGGTATCGCCGAGGTTTACATTGCCCGTGTCCGGCACATAGATCCGTACCGCATCAAACACCGCTTGCTCATTGTATTTTGCGCTCAAGTGGTAGAATACGGAATCAGAGTTGGAGTATTCGGACGAGCGAAGCACCTGGAACAAGAACAACCCCGTTGAATCGGTAATGTCCGGCCCTTTGCTGTACCCGCCCCAAATGATATTCTTGCTTGAGGTTGTATCGACCGCAATCCCCTTAAACGAGACATTACAGGTTACGATTGCGCCCTCGATGGCATTGCCGCCGTTGTCGAGCAGGTATCCGTAGACGTTGGCGAGTGATGGGCTGGTTGGAGATGTAAGGGCTGCATCGGCGGTCAGCGTAAATAGAAGGGTGTCATTACCGGATATGGCCGAATCTGTGGAAACGCTTGAGTAGCCATGCTTTTTTACTATGAACTCCCATGTTCCGGCACTTAGTTGAACGGTATCGACCCCACTCGCCGTACTGGTTTGCACCGCCTCAACTACCCCCGACGAGTTTTTGACGGTGTACTCAACGTTCGATATTGTGTCCCCCGCACACATGGAGTAAAGAACAACGGTGTTACCCCCAGAACCAGAGAGTGACACCGACGCTGTAACAGACGGGGAGAACATGACGGCTTGCGTACCAACCGCACTATCGCCACCAGTAAACCATCGACACCGGATATTCCAATTGGCGGAATCGTTCAGGGAGACGGTAGTATCACAGGGGATTACACAGGTTGAGCTATCAACCTGAACGTATGTCCCCGACCCGTTGTTAACTTGTGTAAATATATGCACCGAATCGTAATCCGGCGTGACGAACGACTGCGGCCAGTTGACCGTCGCCCCCATGATCTTAGGTGTCGCCCACAGCAACGCCGCCATGAACAGCATAGCGATGATCAAGCCCTTGTCAGTACGAGTCATATCTTTCCTCCGATTATCTTCATGCCCTTAATTTTCCTGCGTGTGACGGTGGCCGCGGGGGCTTCCCCTGCCGTCTCGGTCAGCGTGACCGTCGTATCTGTGTTATCGTGCGCTATGTCGGTCGTCCAGCTAACCGAGTCAGACCCCGACGCCGCAAAGAACGTGATCGGGTTGAAACTGGTTGAGTCGGGTGTGTCTTCGGCCTCGTACCAGTAGTTGAGCCACTTTCCACCCTGACCACTGGCGTCCGATGTGTCGAACCATGCCGTGTCACCGTAGGCGTTGATCGCGCCGATCTTGGCGTCTGAGACGGGTAGGGCGTTGTTGCCGTTGACTGTGATTGTGGGCGTTGCTTGGATGTAGAGGGATCGGTCGAAGGTTTCTTCCTGATTGAGAAAGGCCATTCCCGCCGTATCGGATGCCTGGTCCAAGTACACCAGATCACGAGCAATACATCCCGGCGCGTCTTCGTTGTTGCCGACGAAAAATGTGTAATGATCGTGAGCGTCAGCGTAGATGGTGTCGATGACTATTGTGTCCCGATCAACCATGACAGAATCCGCACCGCCGTCGTAGGTGTCAAACTGATAGCCAATATGCGGGCTGGTAATATGGTTCCCGTACCATTCGCCGTCCCAATTAGATTCATCGGTAGTGTCAAACGCCGTAAATCTGACGCCCCAACAATCTTGATACCCGACATCATTGGCGGTCATCACGATCTTGTTGTTATAGAATTTTGATCCGACGCCATGCACCATGCCTTCATCCGGTTCGTCCGTCCACTCAAAACCAATACCGGATGACCCATAGCTGGAATCGTCTTCCACATATCCATATATCTCGTTGTCGTGGATGTCCAGCGTGTCCGGCCCCCATCGCATTTTCATGCCCTTCCAATTCAACACTCCGTAATGAGCATCAAATCCCCGGCGACCGATTACCTTGCATCGTTTAACCTCAAGCTGTCGGCATTTCTCAAACAGAAATCCGCCGTCGTGTCCATCATAAGTCCCGCCGACACCTGCGAAACAGGAGTCGATCAAGCCGTGAGCTTCTTGGATGATAAAGGAGAATGCGTTCGTGGACCCCCACGCGAAGTTCCCCGTCTCATAGTCTTCGTCTGTCCATCGGGGGTTGTCGGCGTCCACCCACACCGAACACTGGTACAATTCAATTTCACCGCCACCGGCATTTACGACCAGCCCCGCGTGTTGCGTTGTGTCAACGTGGAGATTGCGTATCTTGACGGAGTATTCATACCCCGTCATAGATGTATCAAAATACCCAAGCACCGCACCGCCGCCGTAATAGGTTGTTCTTGAGTCATACCCGGTTACGTCAGACCACCAATGCCCGCCGTTAATCTCTACGTTGGCAAACTTATATGATCCCGAATGGCTCATAATGGTGTTACCTTCATAGCCCTTGACGTAAAGATTGACGTTTTCCATATAGAGGTTTCGCCCACCACCCGCGTGAATGGCATTGTGCCCGTGACACGAATCATCCGTTGATCCATCGTAGAAATTGCCGCCGATGACTTTGATATTATAACAACCGTTCGTACCGTCGCCCCACCAGCGCAAGCCCCAACTGGAGTCGGCGTTGCCCGTAGCAAACGTCATAGTGTAATTCGTGTCCGCCAGGGTATCCCGCAACAGGATCACGATGTCATGCCCGGTGACATTGATCCCGTTCGTAGCTGACGACAACTCGCTCGTCACGTACAGTGTTTCGGAGTAGTTCGTGCCGGTCTGGTTCGCCGTGTACGGCAACGACGTAATCTCGGTCGTCGCAGACCACGCGCTTGCGGCGAGACACAGCAGGGCGATGATTAGTAGGCGCTTCATGGTCTGTGCCTCGCGCTACTGCCGTCCGGCCCGTGTCGCTGTCCGAGTCCGTCGGGTCCATGCCGCTGATCGGGGGGCCCTGTTGCGGGTGCGGCGTCCGGTGTATAATGAAAGTGGATGTCATACCTGTTAGCGCCGGTCGTGTGAGTCCAAAATGGGTCAACCCACTTGTACCACGCCCCAGACGCATACCATGTAACGTTTGTTCCACCGATGTTGATGGGGATGTCACACGCCCCATTACCAGCCTCCGCTTGGGCGATAACGACGTATACGGTATCCTCATACACATCAGCGCCTGCGACAAACGACAGATAGTGATAGCCGTTTCCGGTCCCACACGAAACGATTTCCGTACTATCCACGAAACTTGAATCTACCGCCTTATATAATGCCGCGTGGACATTGTGCGCCTCGGTTGTAATGGACAGGTAGACGCCCACTGAATCGAGCGTCCCGTCCGCCGATTGCGTATATTGAGAACCACGCATGGTAGACTCAAGGCTCTGTGGGAACCCGGTCCCGCCGGGGGCTGTCCCTGTCATGTCTGCCGACACCCCCCCGCCGATCAGCAACAGGGCTATGAGTAGGTAGCGGGTCATGATGTTTTCTCCGCCTTGATGCTTACGGCTTTCATCCAAATGCGGTCACTCGTCTGCGCGAAAACATTTCGGAAAACAATGCAAAGGCGATCACCCTTGAGCCATATCCTACTACACGGTATTGCGGCCCTCGTGTATGTCGTAGAAGTCCACTCAGTTGTGATGTGGGCCAAGAGCGAGTCGGCTTTCTCTGGATAGTATTCGGTAATCATTAATTCGTTTGTCGAGTCATAAGGGCAGTATAGCGAGATCGTGTCAATCTTCCCGTCCGTTAAGTACCAGAAAATGATACTGTCCGTTGTGTATGGTTCGGGAAATGTGTAGTCAAGAACGACTTGATCTCGCACATTGGCCGAAACATCATAAGACGAGTCGAGAAATAGGTACAGATCGGGTGCGTCAGTAGCGGGCACTGCCCCATAGTTATGATACCAAAGTAGCTTCACGGAGTCCGTCGCCGCCACGCTATGTGACCCAACCGTTGTTATCGGAAGTTCCTCGGATTTGAGAACCTTGAATCTGTCATTCGCCCACCCGCGAGTGGCAAGTAGTGAAGTTGTGTCGCCTGATGTAAGTGGATTTGGGTACAGGTAAACTCTCGTGCGCCCAACACTCCAACGGTCAAACTCGTTGTTGATGGTTCTCGCGCCGTATACCATGTCGGCACAAAGTCCCTGCGCCGTCCATTCCCAAACCCACGAAGCGCGGTAGAGGTTAGCACTACACCAGCCAGAATTGTTATATAAGAAGCGGTCACTCGCCTTCACCCAATTTTTGCCACCGTCTTCCGACCAGTACCAATACAGCCCATTCGGCGTTCCCGTCCCTGCATTGCCAGATGGGATACAGTAGGCCAGCATAACAAGATGCTTGCTCGATAGCGCCCGCACTTTCATGTGCCAGATATCCATGCTGGTTGGGGGCGTTATATGACAGGTATCAACAAATTCAAAGTCAGCGTCGTAGTTGGTTCCAGACCACATAACGACCTTATTGGGGTCGTGCCCACCATCAACGGCAAACATGGTGTATTGATCTTCCCCCATGACAACCATTGACGGGGAGAGCAATTGCTGAGTCCCGGTTGTTTCAGCAATTGTGTCTACGGCCCAAGTCAATCCGTCGGAACTGTATGCGTTGAAAACTCTCTGAATATCTGGCGAGGAATAGTACGTTCCCCTGAACGTCAGAAGCAATTTCCCGTCGTGCGTGTAATCAAGGTTTACGTCGGAAAGATAGTTAGCATCAACATCATCCTCTGTGAATACGGGGTTATCGAGGGTGCTGTCGTTGTAGCCGATTCCCGGCAGACTATCCGTCCCAACGTAGAGTTCCTTATAGGTGCTGTCGTATGGATCAAACACGAGAATGAATGGGTCTTCGTTAAGCTGTGAATGTAGGGGGGTGAAAGCAAAGATGTCGGTCCACCGCCCCCAACTCGCGCCACTACCATACCCGGCATTTCGCGGCCAACCGTCAGGGATGTGAATGATATCGGGATGCCCCGCAGCGTATGCCGCCGACGAATCATCGGCCGTGTAGTTTGTCACGACGGTATCGGTCGGCCACTGGAGGTTGGTGTCTGGCCGAGCCGCATACGCCTTCCAGGTTGATGATCCGTAGTCAAACAGGACGGACGGCGCCCAACGCCAGTTCCATGTGTTCATGGTGGCGGTAACTTCAAACTTACCCTGAATGAGCGCGTCGTTGAGGGCAACGTCTTGAACTGCGTCGTCGGTATACCCCTTTGTGGAATACGCCGAATCCGCCACCGTCGAGTCGGCCCTGTACGCATCGGCGATAGACTTGCCCTGCAATTCAGCAACGTCCAGCACCCCCTCAAGGGCTTCTTCGTCTGCGATAACCGTGTCGCGTATCAGTTTGCCTAGCGGCGCGTGTGCAAACGAGCTGGTGTCGAGCGTGTTAGCCGCCATGTCAGCGTCTTCCCAACCATCGGAATAGTCGGTATAGACACCGTTCCAGTCTGCGGTATCATCACCGATCAGCGCAACATTGGAGATCGTTTCATACGTTTCGTCGGCGGCGTCAACAGAATCAACTGCCCGCAGGAAGTCGGTCGTATCGTCGCCAATAAGCCCGACGTTCGCTATCGTTTCGTAAGTTTCGTCGAGAGCATCAGCGCTATCTACGGCCCGCAGGAAATCCGTTGTGTCATCACCTATCAGGGCAACATTTGATATTGTCTCGTAGGTTTCATCCTGTGCATCGACCGAATCAACAGCACGTAAGAAGTTGGCAGTATCGTCGCCAATCTTGGCCACTTCCGTGATTGTCTCGTAAGTTTCGTCGAGGGCTTGCGCCGAATCCCACGCGGCGAGAAAGTTCGCAGTATCGTCGCCGATGAGCGCAACGTTCGTAACGCTCTCATACCCCCCGGACGCATGATCGCCCCACCCGTAGGCGGTGACGCCTTCAGCAATGTCATCGGACACAGCCGTCGCCAGGTCGCCCGTTTCAATCGCGTCACCAAGTTCCGACAGCGAGTCGGGTTTGCCCGTAATGTCGCCCCATGCGGTTGAACCACCGCCGCCATCTGCTTCCCACGCCAGCGCCTTTGTCGCCGCATCGTATTTCAGGATGTAGTTGTCGGTTAGCCCCGTAAGCGGGAAGGACACGGTATCGGACGCATTCGCGCCCATCGTCATAACCACGCGGCCAAGCGTCTTGAGCGAGTCAGCCACAGTTATGCCACTACCGCAGTCAACGACCATGCCATCACCGTCGTCGTAGTATTTGCAGGTGTCACCATCGGACGGCGAGATAAATATCGTGTCGTCAACAACGGATATGCCGAGAGAAGCAACCGAGTCGGTCGTGTAGACTTCCTCCAGGTACGTGCCGCTGTGGTCGTGATTACCAGCCGCAACTTGCGCCGCGCCCGTGCCAATCTTCGATTCTGCGCCAAGATCGGAGTAGGCGGAGAAGTAGCCGTTTCCGATAGCATCGCCGCCCCATGCAACACCGGAGCCGATAGTGAACGAACCACCTGCCGCTGCCCGCAATTGGTCGGAGGCCCAAACCCATCGCCCCGTTGAACCAGCGAGTCCATCGGTTTCGCCATAGAGAGAGTCGGGGGTAAAGAATATCGAATGTTCGGTCCCGCCGTCACGCGCCGAGTAGCCGTATATTTTCTTGTTGTCACTCACGTTGATGTCGCCCGCCATTGTGCCGCCAGAGAGTCGCAAATACCTGATGTCACCCGTATCGCGGACGATGGGGCCAACAAGATCAGAGTCAACCGTATTGATCGGCTGGTACAGGGTCGATCCAGTATCGCTGACGATAGTACCGATCACCGCCGAATCGACAGCCCCGCCGCTTGATGCTACCGTGTATGCCGAGTCCCCCGACGCCGTGAATGTTATCCCCGCGCCTTCAATCAGCCCCTTAACCTTGAGCGCCGATCCCGTCTTGCCGCCAGCAAGTCCGAACCCCTCAGTGCCGTTGAACGTGCCAGTATCGGCCAGCGTATTTGTCTCGCCGCCAGCCGCGCCCGGTGCGGCCTCTGCGTTCCAGGTCGAATCGGTAGCGTCGAACGTCAGCACGTAGTCGTCGGTCGGAGTGCCCTTGACGGGATAGCCGCCGATTTCCATGTAGGGCGACGCCATAAACTTGTTGCCGTAGATAACCGCAGTCGGGAACGAGAACGTATCAATCGCCATGTTGTCCCGACCATCGCGGTACAATCTCGTGTCCGTTCGGTAAAGCGTATCGTTATTCGCGCCGCTCAGGTCGCCGTCAACGACAAAGCCGTCAATCTCTTGATGCGTGAAGCCGTTCACGGCAGAGTCGAGAATCGACTTTTGGTATCGCTTCGTATTGTAGAATACGTTGTTGATAATGACGCAGGAGTCCGGGGCTGGCTCTATTTTCGATTCGACGTTTGCGCTGTCCTTCGGAGAACCGTCGCCGAGTTGAACCCCCGCATAGGTAATAGCTTCGTCGGGATCGGCTGGGTCATAGACCTTTGTATCAAAAACAGTATTGGCATACACCGTCACCTTGTTCGACCAAAGCTCTATATGGATGCCGTCGTTGTTGTAAGTCGCTTCTACGTAGACGTTGCCCGCCATGTCGTTTGGACGGTTGCAATCCCAGATAGTATTATGGTCAACGATGGAGTTGGGAGCCGACGCCAGATTGATGCCAGAGTATCGAACATCATGAATGACGTTGTTCGTGATCGTCGTATGGCGGGCGTCTTGGGTGAGCGAATCCTGCCGCCAGACAATGATTCCCTGCCCGCGACAGTTCCATATCTCGTTTCCGTCAATGACGTTGTACCACGAGGTGTCCTCAGTCCCGCCAATAAACGTGAACTGCCGAACGGCAATACCGGATCCAACGTCGCCCGCGTTCGCGTTCCATGACAGATATTCGTTGTCGCCGCCGTAGTCGATGTATCCGGCTTCCCACGATTGGCAGTTACGAACCGTATTGTACGAAGCGTTTTCTATGATGATATTGTCGCGCTGGTTATGGTGGACCTTTGCGCCATCAAGGATACAGTGCTGAGACTGACCGCCGCCGGAGTAGTTTGGGTCGCCCGATATTCGGATGCCGTACTCAAACCCGCGCACTTCGACATCAGAGATCACTACGCCGTCGGCCCGCTTGAGATACATTCCATTGGCGCGGCTCTGCACGTTCGCTACTAGAGCCAGCGAATCAGCATTACCGACAATGAATCCCCCTGTCCATTCGACATTCGACACCGAATCGAACACGACGCCGTTGTAGCAATGTGACGCTTGCGCTTCGATGGGGAAGTACAGTCGCGCACCCTCGGCACAGACGATCTTGACGTTGCTGGTGCCGATTGTCCAGGTGGTGTCGAGAAGGAATTGCCCCGCCGGAATATAGACCGTGCCGTATGCGCCCGCCGCAGTCTCGGCCAAATTGAACGCGCCAATCGTTACAGCCCCCGAAGTGGAGTCGTTCTTCGCGCCATAGTCCATGACGTTTTTCCACTGTCGGTTCTTAGCGTATGTCTTAGGCGACTGAGCCGGGGGAGACTGCCCCCACGCCGTTGCCGCGAACAGCAATATGAGTAACCCGATTAGCCCCTTTTTCAATTCTATCTCCTGCGTTAGAAAATTATCTTTGCGACAAATCCCCAGATTATAGCAACGGCACCACCAACAACGGCCAACCCGCCAAGCGTATACGAACGCCAATTCTCCAGAATCCCGATGCGCTTCTTACAATTCCCCACGCTGCCATTCAATTCCTTCAGGTGTTCCAATATCATTGAGACTCGTTCGTCAATTCTCGCCAAAAGAAGCAGATTTTCGTTGTTGTCCATTACCGTTCCCCCCCGGTTCTTGTGTGTACTACTGTTGGGCATTCCATTTATCTTTCAGCTGCCGCTTGGCCCGCGCCGTAACCTCTGCGTAGTTAATATCTTCTGCGGTGAACGCCATGTCGGGATTGTTTTTGTTCCACAACGTAATGCGCTTCTTTGCTTTAGCTGGCTCCCCCTTGATAATATGATCAAGGATCTCCCCGCGCTCTCGCCCCCTGAATAGGGATGCCCGCTTCTCTTTTTGGTATGGCGTCTTGGCCCTCTGTAATGCCGCCCGCGTCAACGTACCGCCGATATCCCCAACAGCACCGGGGAGTTGACGCCTGAACGCAAGCCCCGCGCCATACTTGTCCTTGTCATTGAAGAACTTGTCGATGTTCGCATAGGTACGGAATAGATCGGTAGCAAATGCGGGGGTGGTCATAAACGTCAACTTCGACCCAATCGGGATATCCCAATCAGCGAAATCAGAGATAACACCCATCGTACCAACAGCGGCGATATTATTCAGGAACCGTTCCCATGTTGCGTGATCGTCTTTGCGATAGAGGGGTTCACCACTAAGCGCACCCTTGATCTGGTTTCGTGCCCACACGACAAACTCACCGCCGAAGTATCCGCCAATAGCAAGACGGAGCAGGGGGAGGACAACGTTAGTCCCGCCCGTACCTGCCTTGAGTCCAACCTTAACTTCGCGCATGAGCGAGTCCTTCATAAACTTCGCCTGTCTTAACCCAAACCGCTTGAACAACAAGAACGGACGCGCCTTCGGATTCTGCGCCCAAAAGGGGTCACGCAAAGCGTTGGTCTGTAACTGTGAATCGCGGGCAAATTTGTGCATCCCGCGAAGCACCTGCGCCTCTGTCAGTTTTTGTGATGGGTCTATATCAAAATACTCGCGCAACCGTTCTTGCGCTAATCTACCGCTCCGCCCGCTTTGCTTTGACTTTTTATACCAGGACCGGATGGCGACTTCCGCCGCCGCTGCCGATTGGTAGAGGTTCGCGAGGTTGATTCCGTTGAACGCCACGCCGCCGGGGTGGTACTGTTGCGAGAACTTAGACATCAAACCAGTCGGTTCGTGTCCCGCCATTGACGCAAAGGCAGAGTGTAGAGTAGCGCCAGACTTGCGTACCGACAACCGCCCCTCTTTGGTGGTCAAACGTCGCATACCCTTAATCCAGTTCCCCAAACCAAGCGCGGGGATAACCGAGATGAGGGGCTGCGTAATGTTCGGTATGGTAGCCAGACCCGAAGCAATCTTGGTGGCGAATTGGACACCGGATAGACCGTCCGCCCACTTGCGAGCCGTACCCCTGAAACCGTGTTCCATCTCGTACGCACCGCTCCATAAGTCAAGCATCTTGCGAGCGTCTTTATACATATTGGGGTCAATTTCCCGCATCTGGCTGAGAAGGCTTGTCCCCTTGCCGTAATCTTTCCCGAACGTATTGACCTCCGCTACGCGCTTACTTGCGTTGGTGATATATCGCGGGATCACCTTGCGTAGATCTGTCTCAAAAACCGACGATGGCAGATTCAATTTGCGGGGGAACTCAAACGAAGCGCGGGGGAACAGCTCGTTCGACACAACGTGGTTTAATCCCCTGACAGCTTCCTTCCACCCGATCCCCTGGTTGCGCTGCATGATATCTTCGATTATTTCAAGCGATTTGCCCTTCGCCTTTTTGCGGATCATATTCGCTATTTGCTGGTCGGATACGTTGCCCTTGTTTTCCTCAAGCCAAGTGGCAACCGACCGAACATCATCAAATACCGCTTGAGCTATGTCCTGTTTCCACATACGTGGGACATAATCTTGGATGTACCCAACGTCGATACCGACCTTCTTGAGCATACCGTAGGTTTGGTCAAGAACCTTACGCATACCCGGGGAAACAGCCTCAACCTTCTTTGAAAACATTCCCGTTTTCAGACCAGATCCCCGTAGTTCCTCCAGTAGCGTACCGCTCAGTACGGCTGTCTGGTTGTCGGCTTTTTCTATAAGGTTTGCCAATGCTTTCCAGTTTGGGTCAGCGTACCGATTCTCGGCGGCGCGTAACGCTTTCGGCATAATGTCCGGCACCGAACGCAACTTGTTTGACAGCCGCCCAATGCCAAGCATCAATGCAATACCAACACCGGCTTCGGTGTAGCTATTGTCCGTATCAGAAAGCGCATCGTGAATAACGCCAGTACCGATAATGGAAGCGGGAATACCAGCGTAAAGGGTTGCTTTGCCGACCCGCCCCTGAAAAAAATCTGTTCCCGGCACCCACGCCGACTTCGGGGTGGGCGAGTGCTGTCGTTGCGGCAACTCAATCGTGGGACCACTACCCTCGTAGTTGCTGACGACTCGCTTGCGCTTCTCCGCGATATCGGCCATAGCCTTCTGGCGCGGTGTCAACGCAACTCTCTGCGCTTCTGTCGGTATTCTCTCTGACCGACCCGCTATCTCAGCCGCCTGTTTACGGGTGGGGAGAAGCGGGACTTCTGACGGTTTTGCGGCATCCTCCATCGCGTTCAGTTCGTCAAGCATACTCCCGCGAAGATCCGGCTTCGGGTTCTTGATGCGTTTCACAATGCCCTTAGCACCCATAACCGAGCCGCCGAGCATGGCCCCACCGAACGCAAGGTCAGACCCGCCAGACTCATATGTCGCACCAACGGCGTCACGATAGTACGTTTCGGGATCTTTGCCGCTCGCCCAGGCGAGAGTACGGAGTATCGGATTGTCTGGATTTACTTTGTCGTTACCAAACCAGCCGCGCATCGGCGTATGCTGAAGAATCTCACCAAGCGCATAGTCCGCTTGCGCGGGCGCGTTCAGAAGCATTTCCTTTAGTCCGCCAGCCTCCTCTTTTGCAAGAGCAAGGCGCGACCCTTCGTCATTGTACTTTTCTGGATTGACGATCTTATCGGTGACGCCCATCAGGAACTCAGGGATACCCCACGCAAGATTTTCACTGGCGAACAAGGCTTGATTGGCGGTCTTGCCGCCCTGTCCCATTTGCGAAAACTTTCTCTCGGCATCAGACCATTCCGATTGCGGCTTGCTTGGATCAGGTGCGTGTGGCGTGTTCTGGCGACGGCTCGACACGTTTAGCATCTCATCGTTGACATACGACACGAGATTGCCGATTGTGCCATAATCATCGGACTTCTTCTCGTTTTTCTCGTTGTATTGTTTGGCGAGAGTAAGCAGACGCACCTTCATCTCGCGCGGCATAGAGGCTTTGTCTGCTCCATACTGCTTAGTGAGGCCAAGCAATTCGCGCTTTTCGTCGATGGTCATTCCCATACTATTCGTCGTCCCAATTTTCGCCAGCCATGCTCTTATAAAGAGACTTCATGGCCTTATCTAATTCGTCCTCAATGTCATCGGTTTCGGTCGTTTGTCCATCAAATCCCTTGTCCCTCATCAGCTTACTTGCCTCAGCCTCCGAATAACCAGCCTCAATTAACATATCCCCATACGTTGGTATAGGTGCTGGCGCTAACCCTGTTATTTCCTGCATCATCAACGCATCGTTCCGTGCCTCAAGCCGCTTATTGTATGCGGCCCAAATTGCGTTTGCGGACGGTCGCGTAGACTGAATCTGCGACGAAAGAAGGGGTTCATACCCGATGCGCCAATCACCGCCAACAAACGATGGGTAGAAATCGCCAGGCAAACCAGACCCCGTTTTGGCTTGTTGTGCCAGCCCAAGCATTGTGCTGAGGTCCTTTATGCTTGGCATTTGTGGACCGCTCGGCTTAAAACCAGACGGCAATCCACCATTCGCGGCGGCTATATCAAAGTCGGCCTGCGTATTTGCTTTGTGAATGTCTATCGCATCCTGCTTGGGATCACGATTGAGATCCTTACGGGCCTGGAGCATCTTCAGCCCCGCCATCTGGATATCTTTCTGGTGTTTCGTCAGCAACAGAGAGTGCATTTGTTTTTCGCGCTCCGCGTCCTGCGCCTTCATCATCATCGCAAGCGCAGACATAGCGTTGTTCTTCTGCTGTTGCTGTTGCGGCAGATAGTTCGCCGCCATGAAGTTCAGGCCGTCAGACCCCGCCTGAGCCAGCACCTCACCAAAATTCTGCGGTTTACCTTGTGCCATCGTCAACCCCCCAACGATCCCATGAGGCTCAGAAGCATATTGTCGCGCTGTGATTTCATCTGGTCGTTCTGCATCTTGGCGTTCAGCATGAACGAAGCAATATCCGACTGCATCGAGTGCGCCATTTCACCCTGCGCTACACCACTGTCAAGGCCGAGCCGACGATTGATGCCCTCCGCCTGTGCGTTGAACTTCGGGGCCGCCGCCCGCATATACTCGGCAAGGTACTGTTCCGGCTGAAGCACATCCTGACCAAGCCGATTCTGTGCGAGGTTGAACGTCTTTTCTGAACGCTTCTCGGCATCCGACTTGCCAGCCAACAAACCACCCAAACCGCCCAACAGGGAAGAGCCGAACCCCATCAGGCCGCCAGTAGCAAGATCACCAAGCCCGAACAACCCCTTGTTGTTGGTGAGCATATCCATGAACGACTTGAAATCCGTACCGCCGGACGAGCCGCCGCCGCCAACACCACCAGAAAGTGTTGTGGCATAAGGGCCGCCATATTCGTATTTACTTGCCATAATTCCCCCTATTTGACGGTTGCCCTGCGGCCCGTCGTATACCAAATATCTATTCCGTCAATTTCAGTATCGCCGAGGGTCGCCGTTGCGGTTGCCCCAAGCGCAATGTTATAGTACAGCCCCTCATTAGTGGCGTATTGACTGCCACCATATTTCAACGGCAAACCATTCAGCGTATACCGAGCGGTTAAATCACTAAAGGTTGTTAGAAATGCCGAAGAATCATCATGCCGATAGCCAAGTACATACAAGCTGCTACTCGCATCAGAACTGTTGACTGCCAACCCGACTGTCGTAATCTGCTTATATCTATCTATGCAGCCGGACAGTACGGGGCCAGATCGCCACAAAAGTGTAATAGTTACACCGTTGTCAGATTCCGATGTGCCGTAGCGATAGATCGTTGAGTCGCCGGGCTTGATGAAATACAGCGTGTCACCGGGGATAAATTCGGTCGCCGATTCCGTACCGTAGTAGGTATAATCCGCTATTGGGAGTGACCACGTTGACCAACCCTGCGCCTTTTCATCCCAGACATACGTCGTATCGCCAATGCTCAACAGGTAGTGTTCGTTCCACAGCAAACCAACCGCCTTGCGCCGCGCCGGCATGGAGAGCTTGTCGATATTGTCAATCGGCGCAGAGATCTTGGCCGACTGATAAACGCGCTCCAACTGCCCCCCCTCAGTCTCACCGAGAACGTTGTCGTTTGACAGGAAGTAATGTACCGGCCCCGCCGCATGAGATTCCGGCGCGATACAGCCGTAGTTGCCGGACACTTCGCTGAGATTCCACAACCCACTACCGTCCTGATAAACGTTGTAGGTAGACTTGTTCTTGTGAACGCGAATCACGCCGCGCACGGGATAGGCTGTTACGATCTGGTCGCCATCGTTTTTGTTGATGGATATGAAGTCGAACCCGCCCCACGAGTTAGCTGAGTCAAGCAGGGAGAAATATAGGTTCGACCCGTTCCACCCCCACAGACGGTCGCCGTAGGAGAATATGCCAGAGAGAACGGGGGCGGTGGCTTTACGATAACGTTGTTTATTGGATAGAGAATCATAACGGACATTATCAGTAAACGTCGTCTCAGAACTTGGTACTTGTCCGACAAGGAATAAATCCCTTATCATAATTGTATCAACCGCCAAATAATCAACCCAAACTCGCCCAATTGCCATTCCTGATCGTGGGTCATAATTAGCGTAGGACCAATAGGAAGAATCATAAGTTACCTGCTGGATCAGCCCGCGATAAACATTTATGACAATGCCGGTATCATTATCTGGGATTTTGGGAAGACGGATGGTATACGCCTGTGGCTTATCGGCCCCACTTCTTGCGATGGTATCAACCCATATCGCGAGGGATCGTCCAGTATCCGATTCGATCCCAAGTGCTGTATCAATAAATGTACAGGCATAAACCACACCGAGGGTTTCGGCTTGTGTAGGGATCCCGTAGTATATTCCGGCGTTAGCCGCAGAATCAGCAGGCAGTGAATAGGTGATTATCGCACCAGTGCTATCAAATGATGGAGCGCCATAGCGATTCGCGGTGTACGCCCCCAAACTGTCCCTTCCGATGAGGTCGTCGTTCATTAACGCAATGCTCGTGCTGTCGTCAGCCATGTCGTCCGACAGGGAATCAACCCAAAAGGTGTTGGCAAGACCCGTATCCGTAACGGCGTTTATCGTTCCAACGAGATAACCGAGATCCCGCTCGTCAAGCGCACCGGGGTTGGCAAGCGTTCGGTAGATCGCAACCGTAATCGTCGTGACACTATCAGCCAACGAATCGGATTGCATGGCGGGGAACTTGTCGAGCAACACCCGCCCATGATCGACATTGACTGGAGCAGATACGTAACCGATTTGCGCCGACCTTGTAATAGCATCGAATGTATAGCTCACGACAAGGGCGTATCGGTACTGACCGTTCAAGTAGTAATTGGCGTCACTTGAATCCAAGTATGGTGTGATTCGCACCTGTCCGGGTGCATACATCGGCAGGGGACGGGTGATCCCGCGTTCGCCATCAACAACAAGCCCAGCCTGATCGCCATTGACGATATAGATATTGTCGTTCAACATGGCGAACGACGGCTCGTTCTGGACGGAAAACTTGGTATTGACAGTTGTCAGGTTGTTATAAATGCGGGTTGTGCCAAGTTCGGCGTGGTAGGTAAGTGTGGGATTAACGTACCACCCCTGGCCCGATTCCCAAAGGCTACACGCATAGGATGCTGTCTGCTCTGCATTCGCCGTATCGTACTTTACGAGATAAATAGAATCGGCGGTAACGGTCGAGCAGGTAATACCAGTTAGATTGGTATTAACGGAATCAATAAGGCCGTCGTATATTTGCGTTTCAATTGTGTCACCCCAATCGGTCGGAATATCCTTACCAATGCGATACTTGACGGTATCGGTGTTGTAGATGATATAATACACTGCGGAATCTGCGGCGTTGGGCCGTTGCATCATCACCGAGTCGTAAACGGTAAACCCGCCAATACCGACAAGCTCTCCGGGCTGGCTTATCATCACCGCCCCATAATCGGTCGAGTCTGGGTCGGTCACGTACACCATGCGCTGAGTACCGTCAGAGAAATACGCGCCATAGATCCCGACAAGACTGTCACAATCCCCGACGTAACCGAGAGAGGTATACCCATACCGCTTGGTAATCGACCCCAGCGCCCGCGACCAGTCGATATTGTGCGCTTGTATGGCGTCGTTTGGCTGAAGCGCAAACTCGTTACTGCGGGTGTTCAGCCCACGGAACCCGCGTATGCTCTCGACCTTCTCAATCGGTTGGGCGACAACAACAGAACAGAGAAGAAGTAGACTAATTACCAGTCGGTACATCTTCACCCCTCATTTGTTTCTGCCCCCAAAGCGACTGGAGATAGGCCGCGTATTCCTGCTGGAATATCTGCGCCGCCGGATGCGTCTTGGCTAACGCTACCCGCCACAGCACGTAATGAAACACGCCCTGCCGATACTTGACATCCAACTGAGCAAACGTCGAAAGCGTGTCAATGTTGATCGGCTTCTCCCATGTGTGCATCTTGATCGTGTCGCCCGTTTTCCATGGAACGGGGTAGAGATATAGACTGTCATCACTATACCGATACCAGGACGGGCGACCGTCGTACCCCTCTTTACCGATCAACCCATTGATCTTTTTGTCCCGGTAGGACTGTGCATCAATTTGCACAAGCGGCTTTACCGAATCGCCCTTAACCCACTCAATGCCAGACAGGCCAAGAACCATACTGTCAAGCGCATACGCATAAATCCCGCGTGTCGTGGTGACAGACCGGACGCCCTTGATAGCGTGGGCGATATTCGCCTGTTCCATGATGCCCTGTCGCGTGAATATCCCGAACTCAGCCGAACTTACGGGGCCGGAACTCGCCGAGTCCAATCCCATATTCACCCGCACTTGTGCGCAAAGATTTGCATACGTGCCGAGATAGTCCCCCGCAGAGACAGACCCCACACAAACCAGTATCAAAACCACCACAAGCCGCTTCATCGTATCGCCCCCGAATCATAACGAGCCGACCAGGTTGCGTCGCCGAAGTTCTCTCTCGAGGAAATCGCCGATCCCGTCCATGTCGTTCCACGATCAGCCTGAATCTCTTTCATGCCATCCCGCGCCATCTTAAATGCAACGTTCGGATCTCGCGTACCGTTAAACAGGGTAATCGCCGTTGACATAATCACATCGTCATACCGATCAGGCACATCATCTACGCCCTTCACCGACAACTTGAACAGCGCACCAACAGTCACATCGTCAGTCGGTTGAGGGTAAACTTCAAGCACCCGCGCACCGGCTTTACCGTACACCGTCGCTATTTTGGGATAGCCCGTAGCCGTACCACCACGCGCAACAGAATTGAACTCGTCAAGCGCAACAACCCTGATCGGCCAACGCTGAACATCGGTTCGCCACATCTCCTGCACGTTCCATATCTCACCGTAGTTGCCGCCGATATCGCGCCCCAGATCAACCGTCTTTTTCCCCGAAGGAAGCGTGAACTCAGCCCACACGCGGTTGAAATCGACACCGTTAGCTCGACCGACCTTTCGCGCAGCGAGATTCGCAAACTCATCGGCAACGGCCTCTTTGTCGGTCACATCACCAACAAGCGCGTGCATTATCGCTTTAGTCAGTCGTGTCAAGCGGGTGTCCCTCCTTCTGGTAATCTACGTATTGCGGGCGATGATACTTCGCCTCACGAAACTTGACCTCTGCCGACGCCAGCGCGTCAGGGTGTTTCTTGAAGTACCCGTTATCTTCCATGCGGCGTAGCGTTTCCGGTATGTCTCGCGCCGGATCGGGGCGATCAAATACCAACTCATGTCCACGCCGACCGCGCCCCGCACCATCAGAAGTCAAACCTGCGGGGGCTTGCCGTAACCGAAGCATTTCGTCTAACTTACTTTCTGCCATATTTATGAGAGGGGGGCCGAAGCCCCCCAATCCCCCTGTTTACCAGCCAACAACGTTCAACGAGGTCGCGCCGGTCATCAAACCAACAACGGAAGTCGCACGAAGCACCTTCGATCCGAAGCGAGCATTCCACGAAATCCACTTCATGTCATTGCGGAGGTTGCCGGAATCCGGCTTGTCAACGAAGTGGAACTTCGCGGCGAAATCACCGTGGCCGCTATCCCACTTCACGACGGTGTAGGAGTTGTCACCGAAGATCGGCGTAACGTACACGACGCCAGTATCCGGGTTCTCGGTACCGTCAACGTCTTCACGATACATACCGGACGAGATAAGAAACTCCATGTCGAGCCAGCGCATCAACTTGTAGTTCCTGAACCGATCCGAGTTGTCGTAGATCGCGCTGTCTAGGAAGGTCGTGTCGTCCCACAAGTCGCGCTCCTGCGCCGAATCGAGGAAACCACGCAGCAGACCGCCACTAAACCGCTCGGTCTCAACCTTGCTATGCAGGGCGGCGACATCGAGCAGACCGGTGATCGACAGCTTGTCGGAGGCCGCGATATCAGTACCGACAACAAGACGGAAATCAGACGCGGTTGTCAGCCCATTGGAGAACGCTACGGTAGCATCGCCAGAACCAGCGGCACCAGTCCAGGCACTCACCTTCGACGTTTCATCGTAACAACCACCATCGGGAGAGGTTATGGTCATATAACCACCAGCGAAGTAACTGGAAGCGGTCGTCCACAATGCGTTCGTGTTGGTTCCCAGGCTGGTTGAAATAGCAGACGTACCTGCGGTGTCGGCGGTCGTGATCGTGCCGGACACCTGGTTGTTGGCGTCCTTGTCGATCCTGTGGCGCATCGAACCGGTCGCCAGCGTCTTCATGATCTGATAATCACAGGAACGAGCCATCTGGTTAGCGATGACATCCTTCTTGTCCTTATCCTGAAGCAGAGAGTCCCAATTGGACTCGCTCGTGAACCCGAACGAATCGCCCCACTTGGACGGCGTGATCTGAATTTCATTGGTGGTCAGCGCCTTAGCGTCGGCATATCCAAAGATATGGCCTTCGGTGTCGGCACTCGTCACCTTTGACGGGCGCAGGATACGGTTGACGGTGTACGTTCCACCCTCACCCTTACCCATAACCTTGCCACGAGAGAACTTCGCGGCGACCGCGTTTCCAGTTGCGGTCTTGAGAACGTCGGCTTCCCACTTCTCCCGAATTGCAGTCGAGAGAGTAGTTGAAGTCGCGCCATATGAACTAGCATCAGTAGACACTGTAAAAGCCCCCTTTTACGTTCTACCCTTTGTTCTTCTCCCGTTTGATAATGTGCGCCCAGAACTCACTCCGAGATTCAGGCGATAGCTTGTCAACCTTCGCCTTGTTCGGATCGCCGTTCTTGTCGAGGTACTTGTCCCACTTACCAGCGCCGCTACTAACGGGCTTGGTGCGTTTCGCACCGCTGAACTTGGGTAATTTTTTCTTGATTGTTTCTTGTGGCGTGGCCTGACCCTTCGCCAATTCCGCAAAGAAGTCGATCCCGCCGCCGCCGGATATGGCGGCATATTCAGCAGCCTTGCGATAGTCGAACAGTTGGTGCTTGTCCATGATAGCGTCGAGTTCGCTTCTCTTGAACTTATCCCTGATGAGCTTGGGCGTCTTGGCCCAGGAATCATCGCGCACCGCCTTAGTCATGCTCAACACATGGCCGACAAGCGCATTCATGCTGCTTTCTACTTTGTCGAACACCGGATCGAGTGCAGAATCCTGAAGAGCGGCAAGAGCCTTATATTGCCCTGCGCTTTCAGCCGTGATCTGTCCCGATTCGATTGCCGACTGTACCCGCCTGGCGTGAACACCACGCGGGAAATAACCGTCGCCGCTTTGGGGCTTTTCCTGCTCTACTGGCGGTCTGGTTGGTTCGGTCATCTGCCGTCGTTCATCCTCAGCAATCCTCTGCTTGAGCGCCTTGTACGACTCCACGACCGAATCAATATCTTCGGCATCTTCAATGCCGCGGGATTTGAGGTATTCAGCCTCACTACCCCACGTTTCCATTTCCGCAGGCTCGTCATCCGATTCATCGGGTTCTGGGTCGTCGGTTTCCGTTTCCGTGGGTTCTTCCTCAACGTCGAGTTCGGCTTCTTCTTCCGTCTCTTCCGTCGATACTTCTTCTTCTTGTCCGATTTCTTCTTCAGACATCATCAGCCTTCCGTTCCTTTGGCTATCGTATCAGCCCGTAGTTTCTCAAGCCGATACCGTATTTGTTGTAATGCGTATACTCTATCGTTAATCGCCAACGCCATTCGTGCGTCGGTGAGTACGTCGCTCTTTGTGTTGCGCCCGACATGGCTCAGTTCAATAGCCGCGAAGCCGTCAATCCAGTCATGCAGGGCATTGTAAACATCCTCGTCCCTAACGAGCCGAGCGATCTTCGCTTCTATTACTTGAGCTTTTTCCACTTCGCCTCTTTGGAGAACTCGTCGTTGGTTTCGGGCGGGGCGGTACTCCGGGCAGCCATGCCAACCAGGGCTTTTTCCTTGATCTTCTGTGCCTCGGTCTTTTCCGGTATCACCGGCTGCTCAACCGTGAAGCTCTTGCCCGCCCACTTCAACCAATCGACCGAGTCGCATTCGCCCACGACGCCATCGCCGCCTCTGAATAGAATCTTCGCGGTTTTGCCGGGGATTGTAGCACAGGGGGAGTGATATACGGTATCACCCTTTCGATCTTTAGCATAAACAGAGCGGCCCGACCCCAAATCTATCCCCTGTGGGTATGTTATCTTGTGGACAGTTCTTTTCTCACCCTTACCATTCTGTACCGTGTCGCTTGTGTTTAGCCCCACGGCGAGGAAATCGTCAAGGTGTTTCTGTTCTGCGGAAGTGAAATACTTCTCGCGTTTACTGAACGGGAACTTCATTGTTTTGCTCCTGTGATTGTGCGGCTGATTGCGCCGTCAACTGTAATTGTTCTGCGGCATTCTGCTTTTCTAGCATTGCCGCTTCCATATCTGCCTGTAATCCAATATCCCTGTCATGTTCCTCGCGGGTCGGGACGAAATCATCCACATCACGCCGCAAGAATTTCACCATTAACGCCTCCATCAGATTCCTTATTTTGCGCTGGCCGTTTGGCGTCTGGTAGATCGGGTTCTGCAACGCCTGTGCAAGCAACAGCAGCATCTCCTGTTTCTCTGTCTCTGGATCTGTTGCCGCCGTAAGCGACGGAACGTCGATGACCACATCCAATACATACTTTTCTTTCTCCGGGCTGTATATCTGATTGAGCCGCAGGAACATCTCGGCAACGCGGATAATCGCACGGCCGTATTCCTTGTTGTTGGGAACCGACCGACGCTCCGCACCCATCATGCGGGCTTTGGTCGAGGTAGCTTTTTCGTATGCCTGCGACTGGAACCCCTGCGAAAGATCCATCGCGCCGACCAACTGTTGTATCTTGGCGGCGATAGATTCAAGCAGTTCTGGTGTAGCCGGGGCGCGACCATTAGCCTGAAGCACCGGCGTCAGTTCGTCCGGTTCGCTGCACTTCCATATCTCACCGGGGCCAAACACCGGCGTACCCTCAAAGCTGAATCCCATCGGTGCTTTGAGCGGGGAGAACATACCGTATGTCATCCAATCGACATAGGCGTTGTATAGCTCGTTGTATAGCATCTGAAGATGCTTGCCGCGATCAATGGACGACAACCCCTCGGTGGTCCCAGGTATGCGGTTCATCACCAAAGCAACGGCAGGGAAAGTCATGCCGCGATAGGGGGAGGGTTCCTTCTTGGCGAGCAGCTTGTTCCCAAGTACCCAACAGCGCGTTACTGTCTTTCCCCCATCGTCGTCGTAGTGGACGATAAAGTTCTCGGTCACGAGATACTTGCCGTCGCGGTACGTATCCCTGAACGATGTCCCTCTTTCGTCCTCGATCTCGTCGCGCTGGCTATTATTGCTTGAGTAATCGCCCGGTTCTTCGGGGTTATCCGACATGGTGTTAAACTCGCGCATGACCTTTTCGTCAAAGTCAAACTCGCGGGCCATCGCCATGATTTCGTGTTTCTCAAGCCACATCCGATGAATGAGATACTTGCCGTCGTCAACAGAACTGCACCCCGGCTCATAGAGAATATCTTCTGGGTGCATCCACTCGACATATGGAGCGCCAACATCACGTTTCTCCCACACGACCTGAATGGGGGAGCGGCCACTTAATAGCGCACCAAGCGCCTCCCACTTGGGGAGCATCTTCTTGACCGGCACTTCTTCCGTATCGTTATTCCAGCCCACCTTGACAATCGACGGCGATCTCTGGATCTCTGCGGCCAGCGCGTGTTCGCGGAAAATATCGGTCAGGTATCCGGCAGCTCGTAACTGCTGGTTCAGGCTAAACTCTATCTCAAGCGCCTGGGCTTTTTCTTCTTCGGTTGGGTTCTGATTGCGCGGCTTAACAGATACGGGAACCTTCTGTTCCTCGATCTTCGCAATGGGAGCGCCGACCCGCGTATCAACCGCCGGTGTCAATTCGTGTACGTAGATAGCCGAACGCTTAACCTTCGCGTTTTCCTTGCGGGCCTTCAGGTTGCTGTCGATACCCTCATAGAACGCCATGTTATCAACGTTGATAGGCCCAAGCGTATCCGCTCGTTCAGCCGCCTCGTCGTAGATTGTCTGACAGAACTTGAGGGGATCTTCGTCGAACGAGACGCCATCCCGCTTAAAGTCCAAGTCGCGTTCGTTCTTATCTTCAGCCATTAGCGTACACTTCCATTCCAAATCCCCCAAAAGATTGTGTGCCTACACGCGGATTGTGCATGGCCCAATAGCGGATATTGTCACAATGGTCGTCGTTCTTTTTGACCACCGTAGGTTTACTGCGATCCTCCCCGGTGGGGGTCGGCGGCTTCCACGAGTAACTCTTCATTTGCGAATGAGTAACAGGGCAGGATTTCATCACCGAAAGAATCGGCCCGCCAGCATTGTTCGCGACATACTGCCGGACGAGGTTGATCCCCTTGTCAACGGCGTTGTTGGCGAGAATGACACCATGCAGATGCTTGCGGAACTCATCAACCAGCGCACCACGACCGTCAATCGTATTCTTGGCCCGCGCCGATGGGTCCATGAGTATCACGCTGATATACTCATCCTCACTCATGGATCGGATCTCTTCGGATATCTGCTGGACAGTACCCCGAAGATCCCCCTCTCGGTACACCACCGATTTCCCTGTTTCTTCATCGGTAGCGACCCAATTAACCGCCGTCGCCTTTTCGATGTGCGGGTCTATGATGATGGTTCGCTTCCAATGACCGGGCACCGCGTAGTGATCAACGAGATTGTGAGAACCGTATTCCTTGTAGACGAGTCCAGCCTGATACGTCGGTCGTCCGAATAGACGGGCCTCACGTTCGGCGGGATCTTTGATAGCCTCGATTGCCTTGATTACTTCGGCGTCGATATACGGGCTGTCGTAGACGCTGCACTCAAAGACTTCGGTATTGTCGCTTCGCGCCGCGCCCTCATAGATCTCGTCAAACAGCCATTGCGAATAGTTGAGCGGGGTAAGGGTGAACAGCAAGTTGATGCCGAGCGTCAACTGTCGCGCCCGGTTCTCGTTGTAAATCTGTTCACCCCACGAATCCGGCTCTTCATCCATGCGAATGATATGACACTGCGCCCCCTGAAACCGTCGCCACCCCTGATCGTAAGACTTGAACTCAATGTAAGAACCATTGGCGAGTGTCAGTATCTTGCGGTCAACGTTGTACGCCTTGTCAAAGTCCCCGTGTTTCAGCCCCGGCCAAACGCGGGGCTTGCCTTCAAACGTTTTCCCCGCAAGCGTACATTCGCCGCGGGGTAGGATCTTGCGATAGGTGGGTAATAGCACTCCCATGACATGACCGAAATCGACACAGCAGTCACGCCCCGCAACCCGCCCGTAATAGTTCTTCCGGTACGGGTGTACGCCGCCGACAGTCCACGCCATTTCCATTGATCCGGCAAGGGTCTTGCCGACCTGGTTGCCGCCGGATAAGGCGCGGATATCCGCTTGTGATGTGTGCAGATCGGCCTGTGCCCCGTAAGCCTTGTAGAAGTGCATCATCTCATCCCTGAGACGACGCGCCTTCTCGACCTTCAGTTCAGCAAGCCGCTGTTCTATGTCAACTTCGGATTGAACGTGCAATTAAGAAAAGCCCCCTTTTCTTGCACTTAATAATCCATGTACGCTTTCGACGCGACTTTGTACTGTAATTGCAGACGTATCGAATCGAGGTCAGAAGAAGCGGCGTGGTTAGATATAAACGAATCCGCCACAACAGTCTCAAACCATAGTTGGTTGGCGGCAATCGAGTCGCAGTTCTTGTAAACAACCGTTGCCGACGTAGTTGAATCCATTGTAATCGTGTCGGTAGACAACGTAATTGGGAACTGACCATTGTATGTGGTTTTCGTCTTAACTATTACAGTACAGGCAGCGTTGCAGGAATCGCATAATGTATAGCCCATTAACTGCAACGATAGATTCATCCACTTGGCGAGCGTATCAACGGCGACCGTATCGGAATAGACCGTATCGACCATGTACGTATCGGTCGAGTCAACTGCGAACCAATACTGTCCACCAGACAGAGTGGAACTACCGGCGAAACGCGGGCTGTCATAGTAGAAGGCCGCACCGTAAGCACCGCCGACGACGAGAACCGTCAGCGCACCAATCAAAAACTTTCTCATTCTAAAAATCCCCCTTACTGTATCGGAATTGCTTTATATTCCCAACGGATCTTGTACGGGACCGCAAGCGTATGTGTATTGCACGAGTCGGCCAGTTCGATATCAACCGACCAATCACCAATCAGGGCCGTATCGTTGACGTTCGAAACGACATAGGTTAATGTGCAGGGCAGGCCAATAGACGAGTCATACGTGAGGGTGTCGGTAGCACCCCAATGAGTCCGCATCAAGTGCAGATTACACGTATCGCACAATCCAATTCCACTATCAGTTACAACGGACGGCTCAAGAATGAACTGGTACACCAATGTCTGCCAGCCAAACGGCGAGAACATCCCGACTGTATCACGGAAGTTAGACGTCTCATCACCACCCAACGTGTCCGCCAGCGAATCAATGTCCATCGTAATGTACTGTTGACCCGTCCGGTAGATCGGAGCGGCATACGCAATTACCGCTATCAACGCACCCGTAATTGCGAGCACGACAATCTTTCTAATCAACTTCGTTTCCCCCTTTGTTGATATGTAACTTTGATTCCAATTCTTCTATCTCTGCGTCAAGGTCGGGCAGGCTCACGCGACGGCTGTGGTCATCCATATTGATATTGATGACGTTCTTCGCCGTCATCTTGCTCACGGCATCAAGGAACCCGCGCTGAATCTCAAGCATCCGGTCTTCCACGCGGCGACGAGCCTCATGTTTGGCGATACGCTTTGTGCGTTCCTCCCCGTCACTACGCCCCCCGATAGTGGCGATCTGTTCAACGTCCACCCAATCCCCGTCAGTCCCGTCGATCTCATCCAGGTCATCCATACAATTCTGGCAGGCGACCGTTGAGTCGCCCGCCAGTTTTGCGATGGAGGTGAGCAGGGTCGATTCTGCAACCGACCGAGTAGCGAGAGATGAGATGTCCATGCGTCGAGCAAGGAGGTTGCGAATGGATTTAGGGCGGCGATTGAAGTCATCGCAAATCTGCGTTATCGCCTTCTCCTCGGTATAGCCGGGGCGGGTAACGAGGTCGAGATAAAGCGAGTATATCCTGTCGTTCTCCTCCCGCCTGATACGCGAGTAATACTTGATAGCCTTCTCCTGCGCATCAGCCAATTATCGCGTTCTCCCTATTTCTGGGTATTCAAAACACTCAACATCATCTACCTTGCCAAACTCCGTATCAGGCTCATCATGCGTGTCGTACCACTCCATCGACGGTCGCCTTGACGACACCGGCGGGGTACCATACCAACTCGTAGGCCAGTGCTTACTCAACCAGTATATCGCCAGTCCGGCCTCACCCTGCAAATGTTTGCGCCCGTCATTCATCTTGCCCAAAGTATAACATCTTTTGCACACCGTGTCAAGCTTGACACGATACTTTTTTGTGCATATATTAGAAGCGTATGAGAATTACGGGGGATAAATCCAAATACAATAAGAAGCGCCAACGGGCAAAGGCGAAGCAGAGGCGCCGTCAAGCAAATTTCGTAAGTCGGCACCGAGCGGATCAGGCCATTCTACAAACCCCCCAACCCGGCATCTCAGATTTCTGTGGTGAAGATAAGTTCCAATATGCCAAGAGATTAACGGAAAACCAGACCCCATCCGAACTCGAGTTTGGGCGGCTCGCTACTCCGCACCGCCTGGGCTTCAAGCTGTACAAACAGGCCGTTGTACTTGGCTATATCGTTGACTTCTATTCGTTTAAGCATAAAATAGCCGTCGAGATTGACGGTTCGGTACACCAGACCCAACGCCAAAAGGCATGGGACTGGAAACGCGACAAGGCGATGCGATCAGCCGGAATCATGGTAATTCGCTTTCCGGCCACAACCAATGAGACTGCTCTCATGGGCCAGATCTTCCGCCTAAAGGAAGCGTTTAATATACGTTCAGGTAAGTCGTCCCTGAACTAAAACATAGGGGCTAATAGGGTTACATCGCCTGTAGGGAACGATCACCAACCCAAACCGCCCCCGACCACAAAAGGCTTCACGGCCCGCAACGCTGTAACAAGCGAAAAATCCTGAAAGATGGGGCGGGTACGATAGCGAATAGCGATTACCAGCGGCGAAATCAAAGTGGGCGGATAGCCCCTGCAACGCCGCTTATATGCATGCACTCCACCATGTATATTACGAAATTCTTGCAGGGGAAGGTGACTTCGGGACATACCCACCAACAACACTACACTACACTCAAGTCTCAATACGCTAAACACTTAACTACACCCTAAAGCAATCGGCGACATTTCACGGCGCACGGCGACATTTAATGGCGCAACTCTCGTAAGTCGTTACAAGACAACACCCGCTACACCGAATGTAGCACTGCTACATTTACTGTAGCGAACGCCACGGCGTAAATAAAGCGTGAGAGTGAAGTGTGTGAGTAGTAAAAAGCGTGTGAGTAGGGGTGTCTATTATATATATAGGGACTCCTACTTCTCCCCCCCGTCCCCCCCCAACAGACTACGGGCCAGCGAGATAGCACGACCACCGACCACCGCGCACACCAGCTACCTGGTCAAGGCTGGCCCTACACAATACAGCGCCGGCAACACACACCAGCGCATACCCCTATATAATGTGGCATATACGGCACATACGTACAGCGTATACGCTTGTACTCATGCAACGTATTGCAGGGTATACGTATGAGTGCAGTGTTACACGTGAAACCGATTGCATATAATGAGTGGTTGACACAGACTGCCATAATGGCACACATTCTGCCAATTTGGCTTTCCCACCGCAAGGTATGCCCGATTACCCACTGTGTCAAGTTTGACACACCAGCCCAAAATCACCGCATATAATGTAGAGAAAGCACTAATCCGCGTTAGTGCCACTAACGAAAATAGTTAGTGGCCGCCCTAACTTCATGGCAGTATAATACATAAAAAAAGATTGTGTCCTGGTGCAGAATTATCTTGACAAGTTGTCAACAATTGGCTATTGTTAGTTAAGTAACAGCGAATAATGCCGATAAGGTAAGTAGACACTACACAAAACGAGGTTATTATGAAACAACCGAGAACAGCACAAGTATACGCCAGTAAAACAGAATACTGGGCCGAGATAGAAAAAATGCGCACAACCGACACTGGGCGCAATCAACTACCGAGCTGGGCTTTCGATTTTATCAGCATTCACACTGAAGCTATAAGCCCCAAAGATGTCAAGCGGCCCGGATATACCTTCTGTTCGCCTATGGTGCTCATATCTCACGACATGGGGCGGCCCGAATGGGAACAAGATAGATACGCGACTAAGAGATACGCCATCGCAGCGGCCCGCAAACTAGCCAAGATGCACTCTAAAGAGGCCAAGACGCCAATTCACGTAGTTATTTGCAGCTAAGGTAAGTAGACACAAAAACGGAGGATGTTATGGACAGCTTAAAATTGACGTACAAGCTAGCGGCACAAGCGGCATACGCGGCTGGGGAAAGTGCCGACAATCAAGAAAAATTGACCAGCTGGATCCGCGCCAATTGTAAATACCGGCCCGATACGGAAATCTACCTTGTTCTTGGCGTCGGGTCAGCGCTTGCCGACATAGAGGCGCAGGCGCAGGAATATTTGGGGCAGATCGACAGGATATTTAAGCAGCCGCGCATGGTTGCACTTGTCACCGCACATAATGCCAAACGGCGCATTTAATCACCTGTCGATACTAAAGATAGGCACCTAAAACGAGGTATGAAATGTTACTTGAGCAAAAGACTAAACTGGTTAACCAGCCCGGCATAACCCTAAACGGGAAACCAGCTAGGATTATTGGCCGGTTAGAGACGCACGCAACAGTAGCTACTATCCCAAGCGGGCCGGCGTACGAATATGCATGGGAAACGGTAGCACACATTGTAGACACTAAAAACGGCGCATTCGTTGCGACATGAACGCACGGGAAAAACAAACACTGGAGCAGCTGGTTAGGCTGCTCCGCGGTCTATGTGCGCTGAGGATAGACCTGGAACCGACTAATCCACGCGGTTACAAGATCATGGCGGAAGGCCCACTATCTGAAATACGGTGCCTTATAGCACGACTACAGCGCCGATAAGGTAAGTAGACACAAAAACGGAGGATGTAACAATGTGTAGTTTAGTTGCAACGGAACGACAAGGGAAAAACGAGCTGACACTATACAAGCTCGAAACACCGAGGCGGACCTGGTCTCGCGGTCCTATGTGTCATTATGAATTAGTGTATTGCTGGCACAATAGCGAGACGGAGAACACAGTACAAGGGTCCGATGTAATTCTAGCGACAAAGCGAGAAGTTGCTTCAGTGTTAAAAGGCGGGTCACTCTTTGACGCCTTCAACTTGTTCTAAGGGTAAGTAGACACTACACAAAACGAGGGTATTATGTATTATGTAGGTATCAAAACAGATTGCAGCCGGGAACGGTTTGAGAGCCGCACCGAGCCGACGGAAAAGACGCACGGTGACCGGTATCTCGCAGTTGTCGGCCCGTTCGACACTATGGCAGGCGCTGATTATATGGCAGATCACGGCCGCAACAACCCGCACTTACAGTGCGTAAGTGATGCCGAGCGGTGCGCCGCACTTGAACAGGCGCAAGCATGAAAGCACTCAAACAAGCGGCCATAATCGGCGCCGCCCTATGGTTTGGCGCTTTGATCGGCGCACAATTGGCGCACCGAGAACACGCCGAGCGCAATCTCGCGTATGAACAACAGATAAACGAGTTGGAAGACGAAAACGTTGAGCTAAACTATATGCTCAGCGAACGCTAAAACGAAACGGGGTTAAGAAATGAACACACAATTGGCTAAAAACATCAGCAAACTAAAACCCACCGATTTTGCCACGCCGACGATCAAAAACGCCGTAAAAACGCTGCTTATGGCAAAGGTCTACGCGGAAACCATGCGGGAAGAACTGGACAAAGAAGTATACCGGCCCGCTTTGCATATCGAAGGAAGGCCGATATATAGCACCGAAGGCCGGCACGGGCGCCCGGTGAAGCCGATCACCGAGCACAAAGACGCCTGGCTGATGTCCGACGAGGATTCCAAAGACTATCACGCTGAATGTCAACACCAGATCAAGAAACGAGCAGTCAACAATAAGGCTTATCGGGTCAATGACGATTGTTGTCCGGCGCTGGTGGCTGAGGCCCTGAAAACAGACGCAGAGTGGGCGCTTCTGACAGCCTGCGAACCGCTTACGGGTATCACGAATCGTGCGCTTTGCTGCGCCGGCTTGGACAAGCGGCGGCGATATATTGAAATTATTTGCGGGCTGGTCGTAACACAGTGCCCGGAGTATTTCGAGGAAACCCCGGCAGCCGAATGACCGCCGGGGCACACAAAAACGAGGCGGGCGAAAACTCGCCTCGTTGACAGGATAACAATAACCTGGTAATATGTCAACTAAAATGGAGGATTGAGCCATGACACAGACAAAGCACACGCTGAACCTGATCCGTGCCTGTAACCTGCTGTCTAAAATCGAAAACGGTAACGGCAGACCGGGGGATGTCGACTATCTCAACAAGCGGGAGATGGGAGAGAGGGCAAAGGCAGCGAGAGAGATATTTGAGCCTATCGCCATTCTTTGCCGAGATCACAACGTCAACCCCGCCGCCGCGCCCGACCTGCTGGAAGCGCTGGAGGCAGCAGCCGAGCATCTCGACTGGTGTGGGTACGGAGACAAGTACGAAAGCGAATGCGCCAAAGACAGTAAGTTGCCGGGGAAGATAACCGCCGCTATCGCCAAAGCGAAGGGCGGTGAATAATGGCCTATGGATGGAAAAAGGGCAGGCAAGAGTACCGCAAGCTCGGTTTACCCCTTGACGAGGACGGCGAAAGCCGCATATGGGCTGCACTTGAACGTCAAGGCGAGAAGGAAAATCCGGCACTGTCGCCGGGCCACGATCCGGCAATGTGGTTTGTCAAAACGTTAGTCATGGCATGGTACAATAGCCACATCAAAACGCCCCGATACTATTACAAGGACCGCAACGAGATAAACGAACAGATCAAACAGGCGCAACGAGACGCCGAGAAAGAATAGCCCCACACGCCCCGGCTGTCACGGTCGGGGCTTTTTTATGGCCGCCAACAAGTCACCTCGTAAATATACACGCCGGTGTTGTCGGGATTCTTACACCTGTAATGAACCTCATCGGCATACCCAAGATTGACGCATATACTCTGAGCATTCGCCGCACCGCAAGGGATGTGGCTGTTAATGTCAATGGCAAACGTCTTTGTGGTGCCGGTGTTGGGGGTGACTATGCCGTTGTCATCGTCGCCGCAGGACACGGCCAACAGACAGGCGAGGGTTAGGATCGGTAGAAAGCGCATAATATTACTCCTTTAGTCGGGCCATTGGGCTGTGTTTATGGTGCTGTTCGGTCGTTTGCTCGTCCGCTATGTGCGCGTATTCCATTGTTGACCTGATCGACTTGTGCCCCATCAATCGCTGGCATATCGTCAGCCCGCCGCCATGAGCCAGAAACTCAGTTGCGAACGTATGACGCCAAACCTTTGGGCTTAGATTGATACCGAGCTTGTCGCCCAGGTCGTAAAATATCCGATGCATTCGATCCGGGGTGAACTGGTCGCCGTTGCTGAACGGCAAAAGCCAATCGCCGGGGACTTTGCGCCAGCGTTTCAGATAGGTATGAATACACAGGACGGTCTTCTGCGAGATCGGCGCTTGTCTTGATCGTCTGGACTTACCACTGTTGACATGAAGAACGCCGTTGTGAAGGTCAACGTCTCGCAACGTCAGGCCGCATATCTCCGCCGATCTCATGCCGGTGTCATAGAGTATATACATAATACAACGGTTGCGAGCCGTGCAGAATGAGCGGGATTTAACGT
>Ga0272443_10001578_pt1 | contig 32377 bp, 30 predicted proteins | sample SSMAcet12_FD_193581 | JGI IMG/M metagenome (GOLD analysis project Ga0272443, IMG submission 193581) | Marine sediment archaeal communities from Little Sippewissett salt marsh, Falmouth, MA, United States - SSM-Acet-12 | ecosystem: Environmental > Aquatic > Marine > Wetlands > Sediment ... | reverse complement strand
CAACCATTATTTATCTCCTGCTATGATTTTTTCCATGCGTGGGATCCATTCTTCCCGGGGATCTTCCGGTCCAGGACCTTTGTTCTTGGATACCCGCTGGATCTCAGCGAATATTTCGTCTGGCAGGGGGGTCATCCCGCCCATACGCCCGTAGAACTCGACGGGAACTGCTCCTTTGACGATTCTCATCACGTCATCAAGCATCATGCCCGAGTTCATTTCCACTACCAGGATTCGCTTGACCTGTTTGGTCAGTTCCAGCAGCCGCTTGGTGGGGAAGGGGGCCAGGGTGATCGGGCGCAGCAGCCCGACCTTGATGCCGGCGTCCCGTGCTTCGCGCACAGCGGAGGATGCCACCCGACCGGCGGTGCCGAAACCGATCACCAGGATCTCGGCGTCATCCAGGTCATATTCCTTATAGAGGACCTCGGTCTTTTCAATTTCCTTCCAGCGCTTTAACAGGCGCAAATTTGTCACTTCTTCATCCACCGGGTCGATGTAGATCGAGGTGAGGATATTCGGTTCACGTCCCTTTGCGCCGGTTACCGCCCAGTCGGGCGCGGTTTTCGGGAGTTCTCTCATGGGCGGCAGTTCAGCCGGCTCCATCATCTGCCCCATATTGCCGTCAACGATCACGTGGACAATGGAGCGGTATTTTTCCGCCAGGTCGAATGCCAGGCTGATATAATCCACTGATTCCTGGACGCTTGCCGGGGCAAGGACGATCGGGAAATAATCCCCGTGCCCTCCTCCCTTGATCATCTGGTAGTAGTCTCCCTGGGATGGCGCGATATTGCCCAGACCTGGACCGCCGCGCATCACATTGACGACCACGGCAGGGACCTCTGTCCCTGCGATATAGCTGATACCTTCCATCATCAAACTGATACCCGGGCTGGAAGAAGCGGTCATCACCCTTTTTCCGGTGCAGGCGGCGCCGTACACCATATTGATGGCAGCCACTTCGCTTTCAGCTTGAACGAAAGCCCTGCCCAGGGATGGCAGGCGCGCAGACATATATTCCAGGAACTCAGTCGAGGGGGTGATCGGGTAACCGTAAAATGCTTCCACGCCGGCTCGAACTGCGGCTTCCGCAAAAGCGTGATTTCCCTTTAATAATTCTTTTGCCACTGGGATTACCTCCTGGTTTTCCTTTCAGCTTTTTCTCGATACACCGTGATGGCAGCATCCGGGCACACAACAGCGCAGATACCGCAGCCCGTACAGGTTTCCTGGGTCATTTTCGCAGGATGATACCCTTTGGGGGTCAGCCGCTCCATATCAAATACCAGGACTTCCTGTGGACAGGCCTCAATACAAAGACCGCAGCCTTTGCAGTAATTATCGTCCACAACGATCCATCCGGTAGCAGCCATGCAATGTTCTCCTTTCTGGCGTCTGAAAACAGGGTTATTTGGTTAAATACCTGCACAAGTTATATCACAATCTTGCCCTGCCTGACTCCATCGTCTATATTATAAGAAGCCTGCCACCTGCGGTATAGTGACAAGGTTCATGTGAATGGCTTACCTTCATCAGTAGGCTTTCCCGGCCAAATACCTTTATTGACAGCCTTTCCGGGTCTGGTATAATGGCACGGCATTGAAGGAATAGGTCCTTCTGCAGCCTTATTGGCATGGAATACAACCCCCAACTTTCCCGGGACCCGGTGGACCAGGACCCAGCACACGGGAGTTTCGGTGAAGTGAAGATTGGAGGAAAGATATGAAATATGCGATTGTAGTCAGTGGTGGGAAGCAGTACAAAGCTGTTCCCGGAGAGACCATTCAGGTGGATAAACTGCCGAAAGAAGTCAACGATAAAGTAACCCTGAATGAGGTCTTGTTCATCGCTGATGGAAAGAAGAAAGTAAGCATTGGTACCCCGACAGTAAAAGGTGCCAAAGTGGAAACGACTGTTACCGGGCAGATCAAAGGCCCCAAGATCCGGGTTTTCAAGTACAAGCCCAGGGTGCGCTACCGGAAAAGGCAGGGCCATCGCCAGCAGTACACGCTGCTGGAAGTGAAGAAGATTGTTACCAAATCAGGAGAGAAAGATGGCTCATAAAAAAGGCGGCGGTTCAACCCGCAACGGTCGAGACAGCAATTCAAAACGGCTTGGCGTAAAGAAATTCGGCGGCGAAAAAGTGATATCTGGTAACATCCTTGTACGCCAGCGCGGCACTAGAATTCATCCTGGTGAGAATGTCGGCCGGGGCGGTGACGACACCCTATTTGCTACAGCTGATGGGATCGTTTCCTACCAGGATTTTCGTGGTGGGAAGAAACGCGTACATGTGATTCCGGCAGAATAAGAGGATTTTCCCATGAAAGAAGATATACACCCGACATACTATCCTGAAGCCACGGTGGTTTGCGCTTGCGGCAACACCTGGAAAACAGGTTCAACCCAAGAAACCATTCGAACCGATGTTTGTTCAGCCTGCCATCCCTTCTTTACCGGCGAGCAGCGTATTGTGGACACGGAAGGTCAGGTTGATAGGTTCTACAAGAAACTGAAAGTCCATGAAGAGTTCCAGAAGGAAAAAGAAGCTCGCGAAACTCAAAAGGCCAGCGCGGATGTTTCCGTTGATGTACTCGAGCTGGGAACCCGAGTGACCAATGCTCTTGTTGATGCCAAGATCGCCACTGTAGCGGATCTGCTGGCACTGCTGGAAGGCGGCGACCAGCCGCTGCTGGATATCAAGGGTTTTGGACGCAAATCCCTGATCGATCTCAAAAAAGCCCTGCGAACCCAGGGATTTGAAATCCCGGAAGCTGCTGAAGAGATCACAGTTTAAGGTCAGGACTGGCAACTTTTGATAAAATACAGGCAGAGGTTCTCTGCCTGTTTTTTTTTATATAGGAATATCAGTAATCACTGGAAGCGAGGGAGAGCATGAAACATCATCGGGGTAGGCTGGAAGTTATCACTGGTCCTATGTTTTGCGGTAAGACAGATGAGCTGCTGCGCCGGCTGCGGCGGGCAATTATCGCTCAACAGAAGATCCAGGTGTTTAAACCCGGATTTGATGTGCGCTACGGGAGTGAAAAGGTCACCTCCCACGCTGGAAATGAATACGAAGCATATCCGGTTGAAAACATCTCCGATATCCCAACCCTGCTCGAGGATGGTGTCACGGTCGTTGCAATTGATGAAGCCCAATTCTTTGATGAGGAGATCATCCCGGTTGTGCAGGACCTGGTGGATCGGGGTATTCGGGTGATCGTTGCGGGTCTGGATATGGATTTTCGGGGCGTGCCTTTTGGACAAATGCCCCATCTTCTGGCCCAGGCAGAGATCGTGGACAAGCTGCATGCGATCTGTATGGTCTGCGGAGAGGAAGCGACCCGGACGCAGCGGCTGGTTGACGGCGAACCCGCTTTCTATGATGATCCCATAATCATTGTGGGTGCTTCGGAGATGTATGAGGCCCGCTGCCGGATCCATCACCAGGTCCCCAGAAAGGAATGAGGAAATCCTATGCAGTCTTACCACGAGTTTTTAAGTGAGGTGTTGATTCCGGAGCGCGAGCTCCAGGAAAAGATCCAGCAGTTGGGTGAAGAGATCAGCCGGGATTATGCCGGCCAAGACCTTCACTTGATCTGTATCCTGCGCGGGGGTGTGTTGTTCTTGACGGACCTGATGCGGGCAATCACGGTACCCCATTCCATCGATTTTATGGCAATCTCTTCCTACGGCGTTGGCGCTAGGCAGGCTTCCGGTCATGTCAGATTGACAATGGACTTGCGCGATGATATTCAGGGCCGGAATGTGGTCCTGGTTGAAGATATTGTCGACAGCGGACACACATTGGCATCCATTCTTGGCCTGCTGGCCACTCGTAAGCCTGCCTCATTAAAGGTGTGTACGCTCCTTGACAAAGCGGAACGCAGGGAGACCGAGGTGCCCCTGGATTATGTGGGTTTTGTGATTCCCAATAAATATGTGTTCGGTTATGGACTTGACCTGGATGAGTTCTACAGGGAACTGCCTTTTATCGGGGTCGTGAATGAGGAGAAATACACACCTCCAGACCATTAAATCACTCCGGTGTGGGGATTGATATCAGGGGGACAGCACTTTTGCTGCAGCCAGTGTCGATCAGTCAGGTTCATTGCTCCACCTCTCACCAGGCAGCTGGCCATTTGACAGTGCCTTGGATTTACAGATGATGAAAAACGAGCTGTTTCCCCCTCAATATGATCAGATCGTGGATTGCCTCCGGCTTTCCAGCGCGTATCTGGTCGGTGGGGCAGTGCGTGACCTGCTGCTGAAGCGCCCCATCCATGATCTGGATTTTGCACTGCCTGAAGGGACCATCCCGGCAGCCAAACGCGTTGCTGACCAGCTGGGCGGCGCTTTTTTTGTCCTCGATCCACAGCGGCAGACCTGCCGGGTGATCCTCAAGGATGGGAGGGGGCAGCGCACTCTGGTGGATTTCACCCTTTTTCAGGGGGAGACCATCGAACAGGATCTGGCTTCTCGTGATTTTACTATCACATCGATGGCGCTGGATATAAAAGAGGATCTCCCGATCATTGATCCCTTTAATGGTGCCCAGGACCTGGTTGACCGCTTGATCCGGCCGACAAGTGAACACTCGCTGGAAGACGATCCACTGCGATGCCTCAGGGCGGTTCGACTGGCTGCCCAGCTGGGATTCAAGCTGATTCCCGAAGCCAAGGATCAGATCCGCAGATTCAAGGGGAAGCTGGTAGAAATCTCTCCTGAAAGGATCCGGGATGAGTTCTTCCGGATCTTGGAAGGTCCCAATCAGTCTGCCGCGCTGCTTTCACTGCAGGTGCTGGGCTTGTACTGTTTTATCCTGCCCGGTGGGGTGTCCCAGCATCTGGGGCGGACATTGAAGAATCTTGAGGGAATCTGGTCGCTTTTCAACCAGGATCATGATCAGGAAAAATCAGCAAGCTGGTCCAGAGGAACGTTGGTGCACCGCCTGGGCCGATATCGAAAAGAGGTGCGTGAATATGGGTGCCAGGAGATCGTGCCGGGGCGCTCGATCTATCAGCTAAATTTTCTTCTTCCCTTGCTAGCCGATCTTCCAGCAGAGGAAGGTCCCATGACCTCCCAGATGATTTCGGCACAGATTCCTCTCAGCAACCAGGAAGCTAACTTCCTGGAGATGGGCATTCGGGCTGGCCTGAGCTGGTCGGATGTTGAAGGGGATTGCCAGCCTGTAGAGGTGTACCGCTATTTCGATCGCTTCGGACGAGCCGGTGTAGCGGCGATCTTTCTTGCTTTGGCAGCTGCTATTGGCAAACAGAATGAGGGCATGGGTCAGGACCCCTGGAATCTGCAATTGGATCATGCTCGTTATTTCCTGGAAGGATTTTGGGAGAAGAATCAGGAGTGGGTGAATCCACCTGTTCTGCTGGACGGGAACGATTTACAGAAAGAATTCCAGCTTCCACCCGGTCCTGAGATTGGATCACTGCTGGAATCTCTCCGAGAGCAGCAGGTTCGAACCGGGTTGAGGTCACGAAGCGAAGGGCTGGAATTCCTTAAACAAGAGATCTCCAGATCTGGCAGGAAAGTCCAGTGAGCGGCCAGGCAGGAACGGATTTCTTCAAAGATCTGTACAGTGGATTTTCCATGCCCCTGTGCGAAATCGACTGCGGACTGAAATGTGGTCCCTATAACGATTACGGCGTTCCGGTTTGTTGTGATATACACCTGGTGATTCCTTCTGCCTTCGATCTGGAATGGAAATATTTAGAGGAAAACACCGACCTGTGGAAGCCCTGGAGCAGCTCAGGTCCGGAATCCGGTGAGCCGGAAGGTGAGCTGCAGGACGGTCAGGTGCTTTTACAGTGTAAAGGCTATCAGTCCTGCCAGCGTGAGTACCGGACGCTGATCTGCAGGGCATTTCCATTCCATCCATATCTGGACAGCAGGGGACTTTTTATCGGATTAGCATATTACCCTGAGTTCCGCAAGAACTGCTGGATCATCAGCAACCTGAAAGTGGTCAGCCAGCCCTACAAAGAGGCTTTCCAGAGGACTTATCAGCGCGTTTTTGAGACTTACCCTGGGTGCCGCCATGATTTTAGCAGCTACTGCGGCTATGTCAGGGAGAAGGCCCTGGAAGAACAGGAAGAGATCGTCCTGTTAGGTTTCTCTGGAGAGGTTTATCTGATCGATCCCAAATCAGAAGAGAAATATCGAGTAGAATACAAGGAATTGGGTGCCTTTGGACCTTTTGAGATCACCCGGGAACTGCGCTTTCCCGATGAAAGCAAACTTCACGAAGATTCTGAATAATCATGGTTAATACAAATCAGCTGACAAGCGAATTTTCCCTGCCCGCAGAATATCAGGTGCCAGAGAGAGTCATCGCCAGCCGGAAGAGCGCGGCGGGATGGCTGTTTGCGCATTTTGTGGAGTACTGGTATCTGGGATTATCTATGTTTGTGGGGGCGGTAGGCAACGCTTCGCTGGCGGCAGTAGTGCCCATTATTGTCGGTTTGGCGCTGAATGCCCTCCTGGAGGACCCTCCCGGTGTGTCTTCCCTGATCCGCTTTGCGCTGATCATAATCGGCACCCAGTTGGTGAGGGGCGCGCTGCAGCTGGGAAGGAATTTCAGCTCAGAATTACTGGGGCAGATGATGGAACGGGACATTCGCCACGAGCTGTATACCAGCCTGCTGGGAAAAAGCATGACATACCACAGCCTGCTGCCGGTCGGTGACGTGATGGCCCGGGCAACCAATGATGTTCGCGAGGTCAATTTCATGTTCAGCCCGGGATTTAACCTGGTGATAGGATCGGCCAATTTCATCATCATGCCGATCATTTTTGCCGCACGGTACCACCCTTCATTGATCGCGGCCCCGCTGATATTCTTGATCCTGTACATCTTTGCCCTCTGGCAGTATCTTTATGAACTGAAACCCATCACCGATGCGGTCCGGAAGGCATTTGGTGTCTTGAACTCAAGGTTGGCTGAGGCGGTGGACGGCATCGAAACGGTAAAGGGAATGGCGGAGGAAGCCAGCGAGGTAGGGCTGTTCGCCAGCAACGCCCGTCGTTTTCGCGATAAGGAGATCCACCAGGGAGATGTGGAAGCTCGCTTTGTGCCCCTGCTGGTGATGGGTTTAGCCCAGGCTGGAGGACTCTTCCACGCCATCCTTCTCTATCAGCGAGGCTTGCTGCAGGTTGGAGATATCGCAGCTTATTATGGTTTGCTGGGACTGCTGGGTTTCCCAACTTTTGTCTCTTTATTTGCCTATTCCCAGATTTCCCTGGGCGTGGCAGGCACCCGCCGGATCCTGGAATTGATTAATCGGGAAACTGAACTGGATCAGAATCAAAGCGGCTACAAAGGGGAAATGGGCGGAAAAGTTCGTTTTGAAGATGTATTCTACGCCTATCCCGGGGTTGATAACACCCTGGAAGGATTGGATTTCACCATCCAGCCTGGGCAGACCGTAGCCCTTGTCGGCCAGACCGGCTCAGGGAAAACGACCCTGGCAAAACTGGTCAACCGCACCTTTGACGCCACCAGCGGATCGATCCAGATCGATGATGTGGATGTCAGGAACTGGAATCTGGCTGCCCTTCGCAGGAATATTTCGATCATTGAACAGGATATTTTCCTTTTCTCCAGTACGATCGCAGAGAATATTGCCTTTGGAAAACCGGATGCCTCCCAGGACGAGATCATCCAGGCTGCAAAATCAGCCCAGGCCCATGAATTCATCCTTTCTTTCAATGATGGATACGATACCATGCTGGGGGAACGAGGAGTGACCCTTTCCGGCGGTCAGCGGCAGCGGCTTGCGCTGGCTCGGGCTTTCCTGACCGATCCCAGAATCTTGATCCTGGACGATTCCACCAGCTCGATAGACAGTGCCACGGAAGATGAGATCCAGAAAGCGATTTTCGAAGCCGCCAGGGGACGGACAACCTTGATCATTACACACCGACTGTCCCAGATCCGCTGGGCGGATATCATCCTGGTCATCCGCCAGGGAAAGATCACCGCCCGGGGCACCCACGAGCAGTTGATGCAAAGCTCAACGGCATACAGCCAGTTATTCACAGAGTGACCAATCGTCCGGAAAGGTAAGCTGAATGGGATTCTTTAGTAATTTAGATGTTGAGGCCTACGATCGGGAATACAGCGACAGGGAACTGCTTAAACGCATTGCCCATTATGTTAAACCCCATCGGATCAGGCTGATTTGGATCTCCTTATTGTTGGTTCTGATCGGAGCAGCCAGCGCCTCACTACCCCTGGTCATCTCGAGCAGTATTGACCGGCTGGCGGTTAATAAGAATGACAGCCTGGTGACCCTGCTGATCGGCTTGGTGCTTCTGGCTGCCTTGATCAACTGGGGAGGGAATTGGATTCGGCGCAGGTTGACCGTACGCGTGGTATCCACTGTTGTCATGGCCCTGCGGACGGATGCCTTTACATCCGCAGCTAATCATGATCTCTCCTTTTATGATAAGTATTCATCAGGCCGGGTGGTTTCCAGGATCACTTCGGACACGCGCGAATTCGGTCAATTGATCCTGCTGATCACTGACCTGGGAGCCCAGATGGTCCAGGCATTGATATTGGGAATTGTGCTTGCCCGCCTGGAATTCCGACTTTTCATCTATTTAATTGGGTTCCTGCCAGTTGTTTTCATGATCGCCAGGAGCTTTCGCAAAGCTGCCCGCAAGGTGACCAGGGACGGTATGAGAGCTATGGCTAAGGTGAACGCGACCATTAAGGAAACTGTCAGCGGGATCGCGGTTGCCAAGAATTTCCGGCAGGAACCGAAGATCTTTGCTGATTTCAATCGAGCCAATATTGAATCATACCGGATCAATGTGCGCCGGGGGTTTGTGCTTTCTCTGGTGTTCCCGGTTCTCAATGCCCTCGGTGGTATAGGTACTGCCATTCTGGTCTATGCCGGCGGGATGTCCGCTGCCCGGGGATGGGTGACGATCGGGTCTTGGTACCTTTTTGTGGTCGGTCTGGACCGGTTCTTCTTCCCCGTGTTGAACATGGCATCTTTCTGGGCTCAGGTGCAGGCCGGTTTATCCGCTGCGGAGCGGGTCTATGCCCTGATTGACGCGGAACCTGCAGTGGTGCAGACTGGCACCCTGGCTCCGGAGAGGATATCCGGGGGGATCCAGATCGAAGGGCTGGGTTTTCGCTATAAAGAAAATGAATGGGTCTTCCAGGATTTTGACCTGGATATCAAGCCCGGAGAGAATCTTGCTCTGGTTGGCCATACCGGTTCTGGAAAGTCCTCCATCGCCAAGCTGATCGCCAGGTTCTATGAATTCCAATTGGGAAGTATCAAGGTGGATGGTCGAGACATCCGTGACCTGGATCTCACCGCGTACCGCAGGCAGCTGGGTATTATCTCTCAGACCCCGTTTCTGTTTTCAGGCACGGTCGCTGAGAACATCCAATATGCCTGCGCTGACTCATCTCCTGAATCGATCACTCTCCTGGCCAGGGAAATTGGCAGAGGCGAATGGCTGGAAACCCTGCCGGAGGGCCTGGACACGGAAGTGGGCGAAAGGGGGGCCCACCTTTCGATGGGGCAGCGCCAGCTGGTTGCCCTGCTGCGGGTTTTAATCCAGAATCCTGCCATTTTCATCCTGGATGAAGCCACTGCCAGCATAGATCCCTTTACGGAACGTCAGATCCAGCAGGCTTTGAACCTGATCCTGCGGGACAGCACAAGCATTTTGATCGCGCACCGACTGTCTACCGTGAAATCTGCGGATCGGATCATTGTGCTTGAAAATGGGAGGATCATCGAGGAGGGCACGCATGATACCCTCCTTGCAGAGAAGGGGTATTACGCCGAACTATATAATACATACTTCAGGCATCAGAGCCTGGCTTATGTAGAAGAAAGCGGCAAGCTGCTTGATTGATAAAAGGACTAAGTCCCTTAAAGGGACTTAGTCCATTTATGTTAGATCATGAACTTGCCGTTCTTGTAGAGCAGTTCCCCGTCCACCTTGATCTCGCTGTCCTCCCGGATATCACAGATCATATCCCAGTGAATGGCGGATTCGTTCTTGCTGCCGGTTTCCGGGTAGCCGGCGCCTACAGCCATATGGAAGGATCCCCCTATCTTCTCATCGTAAAGAATGCTTTTGGTGAACTTCTGGATGCCGTAGTTGGTGCCGATGGCAAATTCGCCCAGATAGCGGGCACCTTCATCGCTGTCCAGCATGGATAAAAGGAATTCTTCGTTCTTTTTCGCAGAGGCTTTGACCACTTTGCCGTCTTTGAACTCCAGGCGGATCCCGTCCACTTCTTTGCCCTTCTCAATGGCTGGATAGGTGTATTCCACCCACCCATTTGCCGAGTCTTCCACCGGTCCGGTGAAAACCTCGCCGCTGGGCATGTTGTGGGAGCCGTCTGAATTGATGAACGTGCGCCCTTCGATCGACAGGGACAGGTCGGCGTTAGGGCTTTTAACGGTGACCTTTTTCTTGCCTTTCAGCCAATCGACGACCCGCTGCTGCTCGTCATGGATCCGCTGCCATTCCGCGATGGGGTCATCCTGATCACAGAAGGTGGCGCTGTAGACAAAATCCTCATAGTCGCTCAGGCTCATATCCGCGTCCTGGGCGTAGGCGGGGCAGGGGAATTGGGTCAGGGTCCAGCGCAGGTCCCCAGAGGCTGATCTGTCCATATACACCTTCATCAGTTCCTGCTTGGCCTGTCCGGAGAGCTGCTGCTTTCTGGGATCGATCCCGGCCATGTGGCGGGTGTTATCAAAAGCCCGCAGGGCAATCAAGACATCTGCTTCCTCCCAGAGCATCCTGGCGGCAGGAGAGATCCACTTGATCTGATCGTCATTGGCGTATTTGAGGGTGTATTCGGTGATGTCATCCGAGTGCATGATCACCTGGGGGTATCCTCCAGCCTGAAGCACAGCCCGGAGAACCTCGCTAACCAGGGGCTCAGCCACCATATGGCCGTTGATCAATACCCATTCCCCGGGCTGGATCTTCACAGAATAATTGACCAGCAGGTCAGCCAGTTTTGATAATCGCGGATCTTTCATATTTTCCTAATCCTTGTTCTGATGTGATATTGGGTTTACCGATTGACCTATCTTATCATAGGCGTCGGTCAGTTCAAGCCATTCCTGGATGGAAAGGGTTTCCGCCCTGCGGCCGGGATCCACCCCTCCGCTGGTAAGCAGTTCACTGGCCTGGTCTGTTGACCAGCCCAATCCCTTGGAAAGGGAATTTCTCAGGGTTTTTCGCTTGTGAAGGAAGCCAGCTTTGATCAGTTGGAAGAAGGTGTCCCGTTGGGGATCTGGAAGCAAGGGGTGGGAATGAAGGTCGATCTTGACCACAGCGGAATCAACTTTTGGACGGGGGTAAAATGCCCCGGCGGGGATGCGCATTTCCAATGTCGGGCTGCCGTACATGAGGACACTGAGAGCGAGTAAGCTGAGGCTGCCTGCGGGGGCGCAAACTCGCCGGGCTACTTCGTCCTGAATGGTGAGAATGATCTCCCGGGGTTTTCGCTCCGCTTCCAGGAGCTTCCTGATGATTCGGGATGTGATATAGTAGGGGATGTTGGCAACAACCAGATAGCCGTCCTGCTTGATGAGTTTCCCGCTGTCCAGCTGGAGGATATCACCCTCTACCAGGGTGATATTGGGAAATCCGGACAGCCGCTCGGTGAGGATAGGGATGAAGCGCCTGTCGATCTCCACAGCGGTCACTTCCCGGGCGGATCCAGCCAGTTGGGCTGTCAGGTGGCCCAGACCGGCTCCGATTTCCAGGACGGTATCAGCGCTGGTAACGCCGGCGATTCGAACGATCTTTTCGATGATGTTCGGATCCGTTAAGAAGTTCTGACCTAGGTTTTTATCAGGCCGGAGGCCGTGGTTTTTCAACAGCGCAGAGATCCCCTGGTCAGAATAGTGGTTCATAACATGGCATTATATCAATTGTTGGCGGGAAGGAAGCGGCCGCCAGGCTGTTAGAAAATACAAATATGTCAATAATTCCAGAGCCCGGGTGATAAAAATCACCTTGCGGCTTTCCCTTTTCAGAATAACGCATATGGATTTATGATCAAAAAATATCCCCCACCCATAATCAGTACTGAGCCAGGCACCTGGGCTCACTCTACCGTCAGTCAGCGTCTGCCGAAAATTGCCAGCAGGGTGATCGAAGAGAACCAGTTTTCGGAAGGGATCAATGAAGAACTCCTCCGGCTGGGGCAGGAGATCCAAAGCGGATCGATCCGGCCTCCTCTGGATCAGGGTGCGCCGGACCAATCTTCCTGGGAATCCTATGCCAGACCGTATATCGGCCAAAGCTGGTTGGAGGTCCCCTGGTTCTTTGTGGAGCATTATTTCTACAGGAGGATCCTGGAGGCAGTCCAATATTTTCAGCTCGGACTGGATCCTTTTGGCTACCAGAAAGAACAAGGCTTGGAGAAATCCAGAGAGGATATCCTTTCCCTGGGACGGTTCCTGGATAGAAGTTTAAAGGATCGGACAGATCCTGATGAGACTCTCAGGAAAGGGATCTATTTTTCCCTGTGGGGAAACCAGGCGGATTTAAGCTTGTGGCCGGCTGATAGTAAAAACAGCCCCAAATATGCTTCCCAACAATCCCTGCAGGACCATCTGCTGGCGAATGATATTGAACGGGTGATCGGTGCCTTGAGGTCCGATCGCAGTCCCCTGCCCAGGGTGGACCTGATGCTGGATAACGCCGGATTTGAACTGGTTACGGATCTTGGGCTGGCCGAACTCCTGCTGGGTTTTAATCTGGCTGCCAGGGTTGTCCTCCATGCTAAAGCTTTCCCTACTTTTGTGTCGGATGTGATCCCTGGCGATGTCGATACCGCGGTTGATTTCCTTTCAGCCCAGACTGATCAAGAGATCCGTGACTTTGGCGCACGGTTGGATGGGTACATCCAAGCTGGCAGGCTGCGGATAGAGAGCCGCCCGTTCTGGAATTCTCCCCTGCCGCTGTGGGAACTGCCTGATGACCTCCTTGAGGAGTGGAAACTTTCTTCCCTGGTGATCAGCAAGGGCGACGCGAATTACAGGCGGATCCTGGGTGATCTGCAGTGGGATTTTACGCTGTCGTTCGAACAGGCGGTGGATTATTTACCCGTGCCGCTGGCCGCTTTACGGACATTAAAAGCTGAGCTTGCTGTGGGCCTGGACCGGGACCGGATCCAGGACGCGGCTGACCAGGATCCAAACTGGCTGGTTGATGGCCGCTGGGGGGTGATCCATTACGCGGGGGGATACCTCAGTTAAGCACGTACATGATATTATCGGGAGGTGGGATTGGCGCCAGGAAATAGACCTCCACGTTCTCGCTCCAGGGCACATAGTTCTTCTCTTTATAACCCAGGTCGACCCAGTTCCAGCTCCAATCCACACCGCCGCCCACATCCTCGATCGACGCGAAGCCGTAACCGGGGATATAGACTTTCAATCCCTGCATGTATCGGTACCATGAAAGCCTGACCGCGATAACTCCCTGGCGCAGGTCTGCCCCGCTGGCGGTATAGGTTTTACAGCCGGGACAGGTTTCGTTATAGGAAGTCGCGTAGGCTGTGATCTTCCTCCAGTAGGTGATCTGGCCGTCTGGTGTGTTGGCTGTGCGCAGATTGATCTGGGTCCCATAGCCTATCACCCGCGGGCTTGGCTCCCTGAGGACCCATTCTTTTTCCAGATTCCGGTCCACCTCGACCCCGTTCTCGTAAGTCACCCGGATCCGTTGGGCAGAGATGCCCAGCTCCCCGCCGGAGAGGATGGACAGCTGGTCCAGCTCCAGGCTGTCATCCGGCTGGTATTCATTGGTGAACTGGATCTGCTCCTGGTTGAGCAGGACTTCCTCCCTGATCCGGATGATCTCCACCTGGCCGGTGTCTGGGATGGGTTCGTTTTCATCCGGGATGCTGTAATCTAAACCCTGAAGGGGGATTCCCCCGCTGGCAAGGGCGGCGCCCACCGTTTCCGCGGTGGTCCGGATGGTGATCGATTCATCACCCTGCAGGACCTCGAGAGGCTTTGCCCGGACCAATTCCACAGAGATCGGGGTGCCGGTCAACGGCGTATCCAGCGGCCTTGACAGTTCGTCTGCTTCGTAGATCTCGATCCCTTCCTTCTGAAAGGCATCTGCCAGAATATCACCATCCGATACAAAGCGAAACACAGCCGAATCGGTCAGAACGGTGACCGGTGTTCCTCTTCGTAATTCGATGGTGTGATCCACCCCTGCTGCCATCAGGGTGTCCGGGGCGGTCAACTTTCCATCCACAAAGATCCGATCCTGGGGGTAGAGAGCAATTCCGGCATCCAGAAGCACGTTCCCGGGTCTTCCCTCCGCGGTTCTCAGGTTAACTGCTTTGCCGTCTGCCTGGATCTCTACCTGGCTGGAAAGCTTCAGGAAGAGGGGTTCACCTTCTCTCAACCAGGTGTCTGGTGTCGGGTAGACGCGGTCCTGTTCTGAGAGGAGCAGGCCTTGTTTTTTTAATAGGCTTTTGACTGTCAGGGCGTATGTGCTCACCTGCTGCGCTTCCCCATTTACGACCAGTGTGATCTCCTTGTGGGATCCCAGGATGAGCAGAAGGACCCCCAGGCATGAAAACAGGCCGGCGGTGATTTTTTGCAGGTGGGGATTGAGGTACAGTGTGCGAATTTTCATTTTCTGGCGGGCAGGGGAGCGCCCCAACCTGGTGAAAAGCCTCGGGCAGGCACCCCGGCGGCACCCAGAGGATCCTCCTTAGTGCTGCTTCCTTTCGGACCTGACACGGTTCAAAGGGCTCTGCCGCGCCGGACCCACCCGAAGCTCGTGGGCATGATACCAAAGCGATGAGGGGGTGTCAATAAAGAGCCCTGGAGTCCCGCAGGTGGGATTTGTAAGGAGTCTCAAAGGAGGATCACCTTCAGTTGGAGTCTGGTGAGTGTTGGTTTTCTCTGTTAATGATCGTCCGCTGGAGGATCACTCCACCGAGAATGATGATCATGATGATCCCAGCTCCCAGGATTAACCCTTCAGTTTCTCCAGATTGCAGGGCGGGTTCGCCATTTATCAATTCTGGTGTGGGAGTCGGAGAAGATTCAGTCTGCGCAGTGGCAGATTGATGGGGAAAGCTCAGCCCCCCAAACAGGATCACGAGGAGCAGGATTCCCAAAATAAAGAAATAGTGTGTCTTCATTGAAAGGAATTTCATACGGGTTTTCTTCTTACCACCAGGGTTATTATACACTACTCTGGTGCGCTGTCATTTATGGTGCTTTCGGCGATTGATTTTCAGGAAATGAACCTGGAAAATGTCGATCGGGAAAAAATGAAACGCCCAGGCCTGCTGAGCGTTGTAAGGCGGAGGGGGTGGGATTCGAACCCACGATTCCGTGAGGAATACGCGCTCTCCAAGCGCGCGCACTAGGCCAGACTATGCGACCCCTCCAGATTGTATTTGCTGGGAGATTATACCAAAGGGGTTTGCAACTGACAACTGATAGGGGGGATCCTGCTCAAAGCGGACCGGAACTCTCAAACCAATCAGGTGTGTTAAACTTAATGGCAGACCAGGAGTTTTTTGCTGATGGATGAAAACGGGACCGTATGGGCTTACTTATCGTTGGGATCCAATCTGGGAGATAGGTCAGGAAATCTGGAAGCGGTTCGTTGTTCACTGCCCCCGGATGTCGAAATCCTGAAAGCTTCTTCCCTTTATGAGACTGAACCCTGGGGATTCAGTGACCAGCCTGATTTTCTCAATCAGGTTCTGCTCGTTGAAACGCGGCTTAAACCGCTGGAACTCCTGGCCTATGTAAAAGACCTGGAAGTTATAATTGGCCGTCAGCCGAGCTTTCGTTTTGGCCCCAGGCATGTAGATATTGACATCATTTTCTATGGGGATGAGATCATTGAGGAACCAGGTCTGCAAATACCCCATCCCCGGTTCGATCAACGGGCGTTTGTGTTGGTCCCGCTGGCAGAGATTTCCCCGGAATTGTTGATTCCAGGGAGTGATCAAACCATATCGGATCTGTTGAGCGGGTTGGATATCTCGGGCGTTCGGCGCTACCAGGAATAAAAAAAGTGAGACTGGTCCCTTTCTTGATCGCGGCTTTTTTGTTGATCAATCCCCTTCTGGATTGGATCTTTCAGAAACTCCAGCGCCAAACCGAAAAGCTCCAATTTTGGGTGATGCTCACCTCAGGCACTGCCTGGATCTTGGGGCTGGTTTTCTATTTCCTAAAACCTGACTTCCGCCTGGACCCGGTTTGGAAAGCGGGGGCTGAACTCCTGCCTGGTCTGGCTTTTTCATGGGATTGGATCTCTGCTGGATTGATCCTTTCGGTTGCCGGACTGGTATTTGTTTACACGCTGACAAGGGGAGACGAACCAAGTTCCAACGCCTGGTTGGCTGGTGTGGGCGGCGTTTGTGTGATCGGGCTGGGAGCAAATTCCCCTTATACCCTGGGATTGATATGGACCATACTGGAGGGATTTCATTTCTTTTCTTCTAGAGACAGCCGGGTCGATTCCAGACCTCGGGAATATCTGCCTGCCCTGCTGCTCCGTATCACAACACCGGGTGTCCTAATCCTGCTTTCCTTGATACGCGTTGGAGCGGGGAGTTCCAGCTCGATTTCTGATCTGGGACCAAATTCTGGAATGGTCCTGATCCTGGCGGGATTGATCGGCTTTTCAGGTTGGTTCCTCCAACCTCAAAATCAAGAACAACCTGACATGGTTCCAGAACGATGGGTTCCAGCAGCTCTGGGGTTGATGCTGATCATCCGGGGTGGTGAGGTGGCATCTGTTGGCAGCCCGCAGCTGGCTTTCCCGTTATTCCTTTCCCTGCTGTTGGTAATGATAGTCCTGATCGGATTGCTTGTGGATCAGCTAGAGAGCACCTGGTACCTTGCTTCCGGCTTGCTGGCAGGGATATCCGGGTTTATTTCAGGACCAGAAACCGCCCTGAGTTGGGTGGCAGTCATGATGCTTCCAGGGCTGCAAATCTGGCGGTGGAGAAACCACCCCAGGGCTTCATTGATCCCCTTGATCTTGGCTGGGATTGGTGTGCTCCCTATACCATTCTTCCCAACCTGGGCGGGTGTATCTGCCTCTGGAAAGGGAATTCCAGGATATCTCCTGGGGTTAAGTTACGGTCTACTGCTGGGCGGAGGTTTGATCTCTGTGCTCAGTCGATGGGGATCGGACCAAGAAATAGATGATTACTCGCCTTTACTGGGGATCATTGGAGCTGGGGCAATATTGGTCAGCCAGGTGGTGATCGCTTTCAGGTTGGATCTGATCTCAGCGAGCAGGAATTTACTGGCCAAACCGGCTGGGATCTGGATCAGCCTGTTGGGATTGGTGCCTGTTTTGTTGCTGGGAAACCACCTGCCGCTGAAAAAAGGAGAGAGCTGGGCTGCGCTTGGCGCCGGGCTTAAAAAGCGGTTGGGAAATATCCTTGTTGGGATCGTCCACTTTCTTGACCGCCTGGTAGGATTGATTTCCCGCCTTTTTGAGGGGCAGGCAGGTTTGGTTTGGGCTCTTCTGATCGGGTTGTTGATCATTACTTTGATCAGCTTAAGAGGGGGAGGTTGAAAATGACCCAATTAGTAGAAGCGTTCGTGGCTGGTTTCCTGTTCATTTGCGGATCGGCAATCCTCATTGTCCCGGGTAGGCGCTGGATGACTGGCCTCCTGGCATTACAGTATGTGGGAGTATTTCTGCTGGTAAGCGTCAGCTGGCCCCTGGAGATCGCAGTGGTGAAGCTTGTGGCCGGCTGGATGGCTGCCGCGGTTCTCTTTCTCTCCTATCAACGCGGACCTGAAGTGGTGAGCAGGGAAAGGCTGACAGCCAGTGTTCCAGGGGTGGTATTCATGATCTTCGCTGCCCTGCTGATCGGTTTGTCAATGTATTCATTGCTGCCAACCGCGCTGCGCTGGTTCCTGGGCGCATCCCCGCAGCAGGTGCTGGGGGGAGTCTGGCTGTTGGGGCTGGGTACCCTCCAGCTCGGTTTCTCCCGCCAGGATATCAGGATAATCCTGGGGCTGCTTACAGTGATATCCGGTTTTGAGATCCTGTACGCTACCCTGGAAGCTTCTGTCCTGATGACAGGGCTTTTGGCGCTGCTGAATATTGGTTTGGCTTTCGTTGGAGCATACCTTCAAATGGCTTCCAGCCTGGAGGAACCCCTGTGAGCACACCGATCTTGTGGATTTTGATCCCACTGTTTTTCGCTGGTTTGGGATTGTTCTTTACCCGTTATCCCCTGGTTCTCAAGTGGAGCGCGGTCGGGATCGGTTCACTGCTGTCCCTGAGCGCATCCCTGCTTCCCATCAATGAGCCCTTCCGGCTGCTCTTCTGGGAGATCGTTCTCTCGGATCAGCTGCTGGTTTTTGGAAGGCGCTTTGTCATCTCTGGAGTTGATCGGCCGATTGTGGTCTTGATATTCGGGGTGTACCTGTTCTGGTCACTCATTCAGAATCCGAAGAACGTTCCCGCCTATTTCAGCCCACTGAGTCTGGCGGGAATCACCCTGATCATCACTGCCTACGCAGTGGACCCGATCTTTTACGGAGCCCTCTTTTTCGCTTTTTTGGCTTTGCTCCATGTGGTGATGCTCTCTCCTCCCGGGGGTGATCCCACACCGGGCGTGATGCGCTTGCTGATCTATCAGATTTTGGGCATGCTTTTCATTCTCTTTGCTGCCTGGCTGGCAAGCTGGGTTGGGTTCAATCGCGGAGATCAGCTGATGTTATCGAGATCGCTGGTGATCCTTGCCCTGGGGTTCTCCTTTTTATTGGCAATCTTTCCTTTCATAAGCTGGATCCCGATGGTGGCGGAAAAGAACCACCCTTTTATCAGCGGGTTTATTTTCAATGTCTACTTTTTGGGTGTGTTCCTGTTTGGATCCCGTTTTCTGATGGAAGGAGGCTGGTTTGCCCAGGGGATAAATCTGCAGGCACCATTGCAGTTCGCAGGCGTAATGATGCTGGTTTTCGGTGGAGTGCTGGCGGTATTTACTCACCACCTGGGGCGAATTTCAGCCGCCCTGGTCATCTCAGAGATCGGCAGGTCTCTGCTGGGGTTCAGCCTGTTCCGCCTGGGATTCCCGATTTATTTTGCTATGTTTATGATCCAGACAATCGCGCTGGGGAACTGGTCAACTTCCCTGACGAATCTGCGCAGCGGCCTTCCTGAGGTTGATGTCCGCACCGCGGCGGGCGCTGGAAGGCAGTGGCCGCTGATATCATCTGGATTGATTTTCAGCTACTTTACACTTGCAGGGCTTCCCCTCCTGGCTGGATTCCCGCTTTACCTGGCGCTTGGGAACGGTTTGAAGGCTTACCCAGCCTGGATAAATGGCGTGCTGATCCTGGGCTCATTGGGTTTGATCATTGGGGGACTGCGCTCTTTCAGCGTTTTAATGGAGGATTCTGGCGAAGAAAGCCCTCTGGATTTGGGGGACCGTTTCGATAAGGTTGTGATCCTTGCTCTTAACCTGGTTCTGCTCCTGCTAGGGCTCTTTCCCCAGGTGGTTTATCAGGTTGCTCAGTTGATCACGGATCTGATGATGGGAACCTGATCCTGGATGGTGACCCTTTGGAATCCAGGACCGAATTTGAAGTATAATCTCATTGCCTTTGGCATGATTTTTGAGGAGTTATTTCATGGACAATGAACAGATTGAAAAACGTCTGGGTTGGCTGGATGATGAGCGCAGAAAAGACAAAACACTGCTGAGCGATCTGGAAAAACGGCTGCTTGAAATAGAGGGTGTGTTGGATTCGCTGCAGAAGAAGGATCGGGAGATAGATAGCGATTTGACCCGGCTGCGGACATCGGTCGGTAAGGTCGATGATTTTGAGGCGGATTTAGGTGCTATTCGAGTGGATCGCAAGAAGGAGGTCAAGGAACAGGAAAAACTCTATAAAGGCTGGATCGCCGATGCGAAGAAATTGCTCACTACCCAACTCCACAGCCTGGAGGCCCAGCAAAAAAAGATCCTGGATGATTTCAAACGTGTGAAAGAGCTTGAAAAGCAAATGGGTGCCCGTATAGAGGAAGAGACACGGGTTGGCACCTCCTTAAGGGAGCTCGATAAATCCTTCTCTGATGTCCAGAAAGGGTTTAAGGAAGTTGAACAGGTCGCGAAAACAATCCGGGTCGAACATCAAAAGGACATCAAGAGATCCGGTGATATTCAGGGGGAGATCATCGCTGCCAGGAAGCGAATGGATGAGATGCGGGGATCTATGGACCTGGTAAAAAATGATTACCAGAAGATAAAAAGCCGCGTCCAGGAGCTGGAGGCGACCTTCAGAGATATTAAAAAGGATCAGGAGGCTTTCCTGGAACAGGGAGTTCTCCATCAGACAGAACGGGATGCGGTCTGGAAGACTTGGATGACTCGTTTCGAGGGCATAGAAAAACAAGCGAAGGACCTGGATGACCAGATGACAAAGCTGGATACCACCCACAGGGATGTCAAGCGGATGCAGGACAAGCTTTCGGATCTTTCTGCCCTTCTTGATCGCAGGGTGAACGAGATCACGGAAATGCAGCGTCTGGCAAATGAAAAGTTCCGTGCGGAATGGAACACATATATCGCAGATGATCAAAAGCGCTGGACAAATCAAACCCTTTCTCAGAAAGAACAATCCAAACTCCTGGAGCGTGAGGTCAAAGAAGGGGAGAGCAGGATCTCCATCCTGGAAGACGGTTTGCAGGAAATCGAGGACCAGCTCATCCAGATCAGCCGATACTCGGAATCTCAACTGCAAAGCCTGCTCGCGTTGATGCGGGATTGGGCGGGGGATTTTGAACAGATCATGGATGGTTTCCGATAATGCTTTTTCTGTGGGTAGATAAATGACTTATATCGTCGGCACTGCAGGCCATGTTGATCATGGTAAATCGGCCCTGATAGAAGCCATCACTGGGACTCACCCGGATCGCCTTCAGGAAGAACGGGACCGCGAAATGAGTATTGTGCTTGGTTTTGATACTTTCCAGCTCCCAGATGGGAAAGCTGTCAGCGTGGTCGATGTACCCGGACATCGCGATTTCATCGAGAATATGCTTTCAGGTATAGGCAGTATTGATGCCTGTCTCTTGGTGATCGCGGCGGATGAGGGGGTGATGCCCCAAACAAAGGAACATCTGAATATCCTGCACCTGCTTGAAGTCACCAAAGGAGTGATTGCTCTCACAAAGATAGACCTGGTGGAGGATCCCGAATGGTTGGATCTTGTGGAAATTGAGATTCACGAGGCGCTGTCCGGGACAGCTTTGAAAGAAGCTCCTGTTGTCAGGGTTTCCGCTAAAGAGAAATCCGGCATTGATGATCTTATCTCCACACTGGGAGAGGTACTGGAAGACCAGCCTCCCCGACTCGATTTGCGGCGCCCCCGGCTTTCCGTGGACCGGGTTTTCTTGATGCCTGGTTTTGGCTCTGTTGTGACTGGTACGCTGCTGGATGGCTCTTTTCGGGTGGGCGATGAGGTCAGCCTGCTGCCTGGCAGCGTAAAAGGCCGGATCCGGGGCTTGCAGAACCATAACCAGGAAGTGCAGGAAATCGGACCTGGAAATCGTGCAGCGGTTAATATATCCGGAATTGACCAGGGGGATATCCAGCGGGGGAATGTGGTGATATACCCCGGCACGTATGAATCCAGCAGACGCCTTGATGTTCGCTTCCAATATTTGCCGGATGCGGGTAAACCAATAATGCACGATCAGGAAGTGAAATTATTCCTTGGAGCGGATGAAACGACCGCCCGGGTCCGACTCCTGGGGCGGGATACCCTTCTACCTGGAGAGGAGGGATGGCTGCAGCTGGAACTTCACGATCCTGTGGTCGCTGTCCGCGGGGATCGGTATATTTTGCGCAGACCCTCACCTTCGGAGACGTTGGGAGGTGGTGTGATCCTGGATCCTCATCCAGGACGGCGCCATAAAAGATTCGATAACACGATCCTGGAAAGGTTAGAGGCATTAACCGGGGGTGATCCCCGAGACGTCCTCATACAGACCTTGAATCGCGCGGGTGTCATGCTCCGGACTGACCTGGTACAGCGGTCTGGATTGGACCAGAAAGATGCCGCTGGGATCCTCGAGGAATTAACTTTAGAGGGGAGCATACTCAGTGTTGGGGAATCGGGTCCCAAGGGAGGGCGGGTAGCCATTCCGGGTATTTGGAAGGGACTGCTTTCAGAGCTGGTTGAGCGTGTTGAGGCTTATCATGAGCACTACCCGCTAAAACCGGGTATGCCGCTGGAGGAACTGAAGAGCCAATCCAACTATTCCGAGGATGTTTTCCGGATTGCGGTGGAGGAACAGATTCGGGCTGGGCTGCTGACTAAGGATGGACCAAATATCCGCAGAGGGGATTTCGAAGTGGTCTTCAATGATGCTCAGGAGAGATCAAGCAAGGATTTGCTGGCTCAGTTCGCTGCCGACCCTACCCAGCCGCCTTCAGTCGCTGACTGTAAAGCTGCTGTTGGGGAGGAAGTCTATCAGGCGCTGGTTGCGATGGAGAGATTGAAGCAGATTTCAACCGAGGTGGTATTCAGTCCGGATGCATATCAAGCCATGATTGAAAAGTTAAGGGCGCGGTTGACCCGGGATGGAACCATCACAGTCGCCCAGACCAGAGATATGTTCGGCAGCACACGAAAGTATGTGCTGGCTTTTCTGGAGCATTTGGATTCGGAGGGAATCACAGTCCGCGATGGGGATGTGCGGAAATTAAAGAATTGATCCTGAAAGGATTTTGTTTTTAAGGGCGTCGCAGCGCGGCGCTTTTTTCTTGCCTTCTGCTATCGACCTAGTGGTGTGGTGTACCTTACCAGGAAAAATGCCAGACCGTCATGGTGTTTCTGACCCACTGTCTGGATCACCGACCCTTCAAGACGTGGATCTTTGGAGGCTATTTCGTGGAATCGGGTGATGCCTTTCTGGCTGGGCGTGTCGATGGTTTTATTCACGACCGGTCCGTGTTTGATCACGTTATCCGCGATGATCAAAGTCCCTGGTCGGGAAAGCTGGATCGAGAGTTCCAGGTAGTCGGAGTATTGCGATTTTTCCCCATCGATGAAGATCAGGTCGAAGGGAGGATGGTTGGAGGCTGCCATCTCAGCCATCAGCTGCAGGGCGTCTCCTTCTCGGATTTCAATCCGATCCCTGAAGCTGAATGTTTGCAGGTTATCCCAGGCCAGTTTTGCCCTCCGCGGATCGATCTCCAGGCTGATCAGGCTGCCTTCTGGTGGGAGTCCTCTGGCCAACCATGCTGTGCTGTAGCCCCCCAGCGTGCCTATTTCGAGCACTTGTCTGATCCCGGCGGTCTTGATCAATATTTCCATCAAACGTCCATAAAGGGGCGAGATGGCAATTTCTGGCATTCCTGCATTCCGTACTGATTCCTCGATCTTATCGAATCTATCATCGGAGGGGATGAACAAGTTTTCGTAATGATGGTCTACAGCTTCCCAGAGTTCAGTTTTCATGTTATCTATCCTCACCTGTTCAATGCGGTAAGAGCAGCTGATCCAGGAGAAAACCATTACAGGCAGTTGTTGACAGGGAATCTCCATTCGATGGATTGGAATGATTGATTTCTATAACCCATGATTATATCTGGAATATTGGATAAATTTGAAAATTGATATCATCGCTCAGGATCTCAAGCCTCCAGGAAGATGAGAGCTGATGATTTTGCTTATGCCTGTTCAGTTTGGCTGCGCAAATAATTCCGCAGCATTTCCATACGCGTCTGGATATATTCCTGGGGATCCTCCTCGATCCGGGCGACATAATTGATGAACATGGCGGTCCGGGCCGCGGTCAGGGTGGGAATGACATCATCAGCGACGTCAGGCCAGGGTCGGATATCCGTGTATCCTTCGATGAAAGCGGCTTTCCAGGCTTCATACCCAGCCCTGTGCCAGCCGTAAGAGAGCGTGACTGCGATGTCCTGGACCGGATAGCCCAGGTTGATGTCCTCAAAATCGATCAGGTATATCTTCCCTTGATGGATGTGGGCATTCCAGTAGTGCAGGTCCCCATGGATGAGCATCAGTTCCTTGCGGTCCGAAAATAACCTCTGGAAGACATCATCAGCTCTCAATATGACTTGATCGATGGTCTGGATATCTTCCCTGGTAAACAGATGGCTGTAGGCTGGAGTGTTATATACGACCGGTTCGTCGGGATAATAGAAGACCTTGTCCCACCGTTTGGGCGCGATGTCCGGGGGAAGTGGATTGAGCGAAGCGGCGTGATCGTGAAGTTTGGCCAGGGCCCCCCCCAATTTGTAGTAGTTCTCCGGGCTGACCTGTTCCTCCAGCGTTCTGCCAGGGATCCAGCGGAACAGCGCACAACGCCGTTCAGGAGGAACGCCAGGGACAGTCACCAAGGTGAGATACTCCCCATCTTTTCTGGCGACCGGTTCGCTGACATTCAGATCGCTATCGCGCACCAGGGCATTCAGCCAGAAAAACTCCGCCTTGTTCTCTTTCAAAGTGGTTTCTTCGTCTGAATAGATCCGCAGGACATAACGCTCACCAGTTGGGGTCCGTATTTTAAAGTGGGTATTGGTATCAATCGTGAGAAAATTGATCGCTTTTACATCCAGGTCGTAATTTTGCAGGGCTTTTTCCACGACGGAGTGCATCCGGCGGATCTTTCCCAGGCGTGTCAGTTGATCGAAGTCAAGGGGCATGCTGCTCCTTATTGATAATCCGCCAAGCTGTACCGGCGGTTCTTATACTTGTATTCACTTACACCCAGTGTTTCCATAACAAGCCGGGGTTCCTTCTTAACGAAGTTTCGGCAGGCTCTGTAGGCGATCCAATGGGAATTTGGATCCCCGCTGGCGGCCAACTTAGAGATGATCGGCCAGGCTTTATCTGCATCGACCCGCATCCAATCACTCAGGCTGTTGCCCACAGAGGTCCGCGGGTAGGGAGCGGATTCCTGGAACAGGTGCCGGATCACCTCCAGGGCGTACTCGGGCTGGTTGTGGAACCAGCGGTTCTCAGCCACCGGCCGCAGGGATTCGCTCACAAAGCGGCGGGTATTGGGGTCTTTAGAATCGACCATCTCGAGGTACCAGGCTCGGATACTATCAGGGTATTCTTTGATCAGAGCCCGGATGAAGCCAGAGGAACATTCCCGTACGATCCAGTCCTCATCCCCCGCTGCTCTGCCCAGGAGTGTCTTGGCTGATTCGACATCCCTGCTTGCCAGACCGTGCTGGCAGGCCAATTGAACAGCAAGACTCCGTGCAAAAGGACCTGCTGATTCCACTGCGAAGAGCTTTTCTGCGAAATGCAGCTGCTGGATTCCGCGCCCTTCCAGGGAGGAATAAAAGATCACTCCCAATTCTTTAGTGATGGTATAGCGGCCAATTCCCACGCGGCGCTTTTCGGGGATATCCCGTCTGATCTGTTCGATCAGCATTGAAATGAGATCCGCGATCTCCTGGATACTCCCGGACGGGATCTTATCAATCAGGTCGGAGATCAACCTGTGGTGCCTGGGGGTGATGAGCTCAAAGGGCATGAGTTAATTATAGTGGAGACCCCGATCCTTGGCTTTCCTTTTGTCCCAATTTATTAATGAAAATGTAATGCTACCTTTGCTCCAGAAGAGAGTACACCATTATTCCTGCCAGTGTTGACAGGATGGCTTTTGATCCTAACAGCTTGGGTTATAATATTATTGTCGGGTTTGATGGAGGTGTTGTGTGAAGTTCCGGTCGTTTATTTTTCCGTTATTACTACTGCTGGCTCTGGGCCTGATCCTTTCCGGCTGCGGGGGGGAGGAGCCTGCTCAAGCGCCAGTTGATGAAGCTGCTGAGAGCGTAGTTCCTGAAGTTGAGGAAGTACCCCAGGGTTCATCGGGTGAACCTGATGCCGGGAATACCCAGGTCACAGAGATTGCACAGATCGTTGGCACCTGGATAGCTCCTGCCTACCCCGGAAATTTTGTGCTGACTGTTTTCCCGGATGGCAAGCTGAGTGTGGCTACTTCCCTGGAGGACCTCGAGGCTGGCTCCACAGACTCCTGGACTTTGATCGTTGAAGATGGTCAGATCACAGCTTCGGATTATGCCCTCTGCCTGGGGGATATAGGCACCTATGTGGGGGAGCTTAATAAGGAAGGCAACTTAAGGTTTATCTCAATTATCGATCCTTGTGATGCCCGTTTGCGAAAGATGGACCGTAGCCTCCCAGGACGCCTGAACGAGTACATTCTCATTTACCGCCCGGTAGAATAAGGCTGAGTATTTTTTACCCTGATCTGCTGACTGGCAGCACGGGGTTCTTTATTGGGTAAGGCATATTCCCGCAGTCGCATCAGCAGCGGGAATATTGATTTAACGCGACGGTTCCCCTGTCAGCTCTTTGGAGGGTATATTCCGTGTTATTTACCTGGCTGGGATAACGGTGATCCGGTTTGATTTAGCCAGCTTTTTTCTTGAATGTGAAGATTGGGGTCAGTCCGGCACCTATCCAGAAAAAAGTGAGTGGGAGGACAGCCAAAACATAGCGCTGCCAGGGAAGCAGCGTTGCCAGGAACGCTCCCAATCCGACTGTGGTCAGCAGGATAAGCAGGAATATATTCCTCTCCCGGGGCGTTCTTTGAGAAAATCCACGGAGAATAAATCCCATCCCAGCAAAGGTCAGGGCTGCCAGGATCGCTCCGCTGATGGGATCGCGCCCCCATGTGTGGATCGGATTTGCCAGATAGGTGCTCCGTGTTTCCTCGGTATAAGCCAGGTAATTTCCCACCTCTTCGGTTTGTGGTTGGCTGAAATATGTGTTTAATAGAAGCCCGGGAATGGTGATCTTTAGCGCAGACCCTTCGACCCCAAGGCGTTCCAGATGGTTTTCTTTCTGCTCGCCAGCGAGTTTGAAACGGGCTTGAGCGCCAGTTCTCAACGCTCCCAGGGGATCTTTCCAGTAGAATGGATTCAGCAGGATGGTGATCGTAGAAAGGACCAGCGCAGTCTTCAGGATATTCAATCCGGCTCTTCTGGGATTTGGCGCTTCTCCCGGGAGAAGGATCACCGCCAGCAGCGCCGCGGGGAGCAGGCCCAGGGCGGAATGTTTAGCATTGATGCTGATCGCTACAGCAAGGCCGATAAGCCAGGGGTTCCGTTTATCCCTGGTGATTCCCCACAAAAAGAATCCCACACCGAAGATCAGGACGCTTTCCGACATGGCCCTTCTCCCGTGCAGCAGGAGAAGGGGATTCATCCCCATAAGCAGAGTGGCAGCCAGGGAGGCAGAGGGGGGCAATACCTTTTTTAGTGCCAGGTAGAAGAACCACAGGCTGAAAGGCAGCAAGGCGGTCATGATTGAACGTGAGATCAACAGCTGGCTTTGGGATGGCAGCGCCCCGGCGTTCAGGTTTTCTTCCCAGCTTGCTCCCCAATTCCAATCCGCCTCCAAAGGAGGGATCGAAAAGATTTCCCGGACTGCCCCGATCAAGAATTTAGCAAGCGGAGCATCAATGGCTCGGATCCTGTCCTCATCGGGTAATGGCGTAGAACCCCCCCAGGTAAGTTCCAGAGGATTCTGGAACAGGCTGGTGATATCCTTGCTCATGTATATTTGTGTGCTTTCATCTGGATGGAAGGGAACCTCCATCATGGTCCACGCGTAGAGCGCTGTCAGCAGGACGATTATGATCAATGTTATCCAATCAACCAGTTGCGTTTTTCTTAGCTGCATTTGTGGATCCTGGATTTCTTTTTTGGCTCTCTCATCAAATATCCGTGCGTGGGTGAAGGCTCATTGAAAATCCCGCCAGACCCAATTCCCATCGATCATCGCAGCCAGGGGTTTGACCTTCCACAGCTCGTTTGGATTTATGTCAAAGGGGTCATCTGCCAGGACGATGCAATCAGCCCAGTATCCGGGCGCCAGTCTGCCCTGCTGGCTCCCTCTTCCGGAGGCGTCAGCTGCTGCCCAGGTGAATCCTTTCAAGGTTTCTTCCAGTGAGAGGCGGCTTTCCGGCTGCCAGCCATCCGGCCCCGGGGAGCCGTTTTGGGCTCTTCTGGTGACCCCCGCGTGAATTCCCAGCCAGGGATTGGGGCTTTCTACCGGCGCGTCGCTGCCGAAAATCACCCGGGCTCCCTCCTCGATTTGAAGTTTAGGGGCGTATGCAAATCGCGTGCGTTCCCCCCAGTATAAATCAGCCATTTCCATATCTGAGGTGGCATGGATCGGCTGCATTGATGCGGTGATCCCCAGTGCGGCCAACCGGGGCACGTCCTCGGGATGGATCAGCTGCACGTGTTCGATCCTGTGCGGTAGGGGGGCGATTCCCTCCTCATATTCAAAATTCCTGACCCGCTCTAGTGCATCCAGCAGGGTCCTGTTTGCCAGATCCCCGATGGCATGAATGGACAGGGACAGTCCTCCAGAGGCTGCTTTACGGCCTAATTCAAAGATTTCATCTTCGCTCTTAAGGAGCAAACCCAGGTTGTCTGTACCCTGGTAGGGCTTCAGCATGGCAGCGGTTTGGGGGCCGAGAGCGCCGTCCATGAACTCCTTTACCCCGCCGAACCACAACCAATCGCTTCCCAGCCCAGTATGAATTCCGGCGTCGATCGCCTCCGACAAATAGGAAGCGGGTATGCTCTTGTGCACCCTGAGCTTTAACTCCTGGCGGTCTTCAAGGGTTTGCAGCGCTTCCAGGCAGGGTATTCTATCGAAATCGTGCACTCCGGTGATTCCCATTTGCCAGAGACTCTCCTGGGCGCTGGAGATCGCGGCAGCTGTTTCCTCTCTGCTGGCAGGGGGGATGATCTTTTCAATCAGCTTCACCGCGTCCTCAAAAAGGATCCCGGTGAGTTCGCCTTCTGAATCCCTCCCCAGGATCCCATTGGCAGGATCTGGTGTATGCCTTGACAACCCTGCCAGTTCAAGGGCGGTTGAGTTGGTCCAGGATACATGCAGTGATTTCCCCGTCAGATAGATTGGGTGTTTGGTGCTGATCTGGTCCAGGTCTTCAACTGAGCCATACCCTTCCGGCCAGTGGTTGTGGTTCCAGCCGTGCCCCAGGATCCACCTGCCTGCAGGTGTGGAATTTGCCTTTGCGCTCACGCGGCTGAGGCATTCTGCTTTAGTGCTGGTTTCGCAATCGACCTTCTGGAGGGCTTCGGCATATTTCCGCAGGTGAAGATGGCTGTCGATCAATCCAGGCAGGATCGTCTTTCCTCCCAGATCGATGAGCTCACTATTTGCTTGTTTGGGCTCGTTCTCACCCTCGGAAAGGACCCGGTTGATTATTCCATCCGAGATGACCAGGCCGTAACCCACAGGACGGTCCGGATCCATCGTGATTACACGGGCATTCGTCAGGATAAGTGATTTCATGCCAGGTCTCCTGGATTGTTGTTGGAGTGGGGGATTTATTTTTTCAAAAAGCGATCCATCAGGGCATTGAACTCCTCATCGGAGTAGTAATGAATGGTGATCGTACCGCTTCCCTTTTGGGACCGGGTCAAGCGCACCTTGGTTCCCAGGGCTGACTGCAAATCTTCTTCCAGGGCTTTGATCTCAGGGGATTTTGGATCCTTTTTAGGTGGCTTCTTTTTTTTCTTGCCCTTAAGTTGATTGACCAGTTCCTCTGTTTGGCGCACACTCAGGTCCTGTGTGAGGATGCTCTGTAAGGCAGCGCTCTGGGCCTTAATGGTAGGTAGGGCTAGCAGTGCCCGAGCATGACCCATACTGATCTGATTCTTCCGGACAGCTTGCTGGACGACATCTGGCAGATCCAGAAGCCTGAGGGTATTCGAGACGGCCGTTCGGCTTTTTCCTACCCGTTTTCCGATCGCCTCATGCGAGAGGCCGAATTCAACTGCCAGGCTCTGATAGGCGCTGGCAGTTTCCAGTGGGTTCAAGTCTGCCCGCTGGACATTTTCGATCAAAGCCAGCAGCAGGTGATCCTGGCTGTCTGCTTCACGAAGCACAGCTGGAACAGTCTTCAAGCCAGCAAGGTGGGCGGCCCGCAAACGGCGCTCACCGGCGATCAAAGCATATTTCCCTTTCTGGTCTCCTTCCTGCGAGGAAAGAACCAGGGGCTGGATGATTCCGTGTTCCTTGATCGAAGCAGCCAGTTCCCGGAGCTTTTCATCGTCAAATCCCCGCCTGGGCTGATGAGGGTTTGCGTCTATCAAGGTCACAGGAACCTCAAGCACGCCGCCGAATTCCGGAAGGATCTCCCCTTCAGGGTGGGTGGGGATGAGTGCGTCTAGGCCTTTTCCCAGGCCGGGTCGTTTGGCTGCCATAGGGTTTTATTTCTCACTTGTGTGTTCTTGTAGTTGTCCTGCTTTCCAGCGTGTATTATACCGCAGGTATCTCATGGCCATCTCCTGCCAGCAGCTCTTTCGCGAGTTCCTGGTAAGCCAGGGCGCCAATGGAACCTGGTGAGTAGAGGGATATCGGGATGCCGTAAGATGGGGCTTCAGCCAGACGGATGCTTCGGGGAACGATGGTCTGGAATACCTGATCCTGGAAATGTTTCTTGACTTCTTCAACAACATCGTTGGCAAGATTGGTGCGTGTATCGAACATGGTCAGGATCACTCCCCGGATGATCAGGTCTGGGGAGATCACGCGCTTGACGCGGTCGATGGTGGAAATCAGATCTCCCAACCCCTCCATGGCAAGATACTCACATTGAACCGGAATGAGGATGCCGTTAACGCTCGCAACCAATCCGTTCAGGGTTAGCAAGCCCAGAGACGGAGGGCAGTCAATCAAGATGTAATCAAAATCATCCGCCAGAGGAAGGAGTTTCCTTTTCAGCAGGTTTTCTCGACCAACTTCGTTGACCAGCTCAACCTCCGCGCCTGCCAGATCTGGAGAGGCCGGCAGGATGGAAAGCTTAAGTTTTGGATTGTGCAGGATGTATTCCCGGATATTGTTTTCACCAAGCAGCGCCTGATAAGTTCCTCCGGTGACAGTGAGCTTATCGATACCCAGCGACGAGGTGGCGTTCGATTGGGGATCGATATCAACCAGGAGCACATTCTTTCCATAGTATGCCAGGAAAGCGCCCAGGTTGATTGTCGAGGTGGTTTTCCCAACTCCCCCTTTTTGATTTGCAATGGTATAGATCAATCCCATATTATTTTTGAACCTTTATAATCTCGTTTATTTTCCATTCTTTTGGTATACCTTCGACCCCCGGCGCTTGGACGGATGCTGCTGCCAGGGCATTGGCCAACCGGGCGGACTCCTCAGCACTTTTGCCCATGATCCTGTGGCAGATCATGAACGCGGCAGCGAAAATGTCTCCGGCGCCGGTTGGATCAACTTCAACGGTGCTTGGTGCGGGTATTCGCCGGGTCCTGCCCCCTGAATGGAGTTCCACACCCTTGGAGCCGAGGGTGAGCAGCAAATCAGGGAATTGCCGCTGGATGCGATCCAATCCGCTCCTGTCATTTCCCAGGTCCTCGATGCTTAAAAACCCGATCCCGTTCTCCCTCTTGGGAGGGGTGAATTCGGGCAGAGGGGATGGGGAGATCAGCCCACTTTCATCCCAGCCGCGCATCCAGCCTTGAAGGGAAAATCCCAAGAACCTGTCTGGCAGATCCTTGGCCGCGGCAGGGGATACTTCGCGGGCAACAGGTGCCAGGTGAATGATCTTTGCCCTTTTCCATCCGGCCGGGATTTGTCGGATATCGAGTTCATCTGCTCTATCCAGCAGTCGCTGAACCCGCCCAGATGAGGTGTACTCATTGATAAACGTTGTAGTCCCCGAACTTGGCTGATCGATGATCTCAATGCCTTCCAATATATCCAGGGCGAGGTTTGATGCACCTGAGGTGTAGATGGCCACAGACTGCCCCATCCTGTGTGCAAGAAGCCCGCTGTACAGCGCTGTTCCGCCAGGCCGGTATCCTCCTTCGATTTGATCTTTTGTGATATGGCCGATGATCAAATAATCAGGGGGTGTACCATCGGGTTGGCGGTTCATGGCTGAATTATACCTGATTGAATGTGGGGGGAGATAAAAAAAAACTGGCAGGGATGCAATGTCCTGCCAGTTCATTCATTTTCATTTTGTTGATCAATCGCTGGGGTAGATCACGACTTTCCGGTGTGGGTCTGTCCCCACACTTTCAGTGTAGACTTGCGCCTCTTCCTGAAGCTCCAAATGGGCAAAACGCCGCTCGTTGGCTGGCATTGGCTCTAAGGCTTGTTCTCTGCCTGTATCTGAAACCTGTTCGGCAACCCGACGGGCAAGCTGGCGAACTTGCTTTTCTCGCCTTTCCCGGTAACCCTCAACATCGATGCTGAGAGGAATGCCGTGCTGCAGCTCCTTTCCCAGGATCAAGCGGGCGATATATTGG